>Ga0265780_10000377_pt1 | contig 71093 bp, 60 predicted proteins | sample P1T30metagenome_FD_192432 | JGI IMG/M metagenome (GOLD analysis project Ga0265780, IMG submission 192432) | Plant litter microbial communities from East Loma Ridge, Irvine, California - P1 T30 | ecosystem: Environmental > Terrestrial > Plant litter > Unclassified | place: USA: California...
CGCCGGCCGCCGGTTCGGCGACTCCGTCCGGCGTCGCCTGTTCGGGCACCATCGTGGTCAGCTTGCAGCCTCAGGATCCGGACTTCAGACCTTGGTCTGGTACGGATAAGCCTGCTGGCGCAGGCGCGATTCGGCGATGCGGCGCTGCTCGTCCAGCGACAGCGGCGACTTGTCCCACAGCAGGGAGCGGCCGGCTGCCTGGCCTTCATCGATGCCAGGGTTCTTTTCCTTCAGTTCCTTGATGAACTTGGTGTGATCGGATTCGTAGTTGGCGTGTTTATTGAAGAGGCTCATGGTTCTCGTGAGAGTGGATACGGTCGGACGATGCCCGGCGCAATGAAGCGGCGCCGGGCAACATGCAATGATACTTGTTACTGGTGCAGTGCGTTCAGCTGGCGCGCGATGATGTCGTGGTTGAGCCACAGCACCGGCGCGATCTTCTCGGCCGCGCCGTGGAACATCAGCGGACCGGTGGCTTCCAGCACCAGTGCCGACAGGTGGTCGGTGATCAGGGCTTTCTTGTCCGTGTGCAGCGAGGTGATCTCGTCCGACGTGCCGATCATCAGGTCGGCCAGTTCCGGGGTGTTGTCCATCGGCCAGGCTTCGTAGTTGCGGAAGCCGGCGCTGGTCCCGGTCTGCAGGTAGCTTTCCAGCTTGTCCAGGATCGATTGCAGCGAGGTGCCTTCGCCCAGCAGGGCCTGGCAGGCGTCCCACTGTTGCTGTGCCCACGCGCCACCGCCTTCTTTCTTGAGCGCGGTCAGCAGCGGGAACAGCGACAGTTCCACGCCGACGAAGATGTCGGAAGAGTTGGTGCGGATTTCCGGGCAGTTGAATACGGTCGCGGCGATACCCTGTTTCCAGGCCGCCTCGGCGATCGATTCCAGGCGCATCTTGGCGTAGCCCTGGGTGTAGTTGGTGTAGGTCTGCCAGGTGTACTCGTCGCCGATCAGGACCTCGGTGCCGTGGTAGCCGTAGGCGGTGTAGCGCACCTGGCCGCCCTTGGCCGTCACGCGCGCGCGGATGGCTTCGGAAGCGTCGATCAGGTACTTCAGGGTATTCGCCGAAACTTCGTCGAAGTTCATCAGGATCAGCTTGCCCAGGTCGCTGTCGAGCAGGGCGCGCGAGGACATGAAGCGCTCGCCGCGGCCTTTGTAGATGCGATTGGCAATCGCCAGGAAGGCCTTGATCCGTGGAATGCCGCCGGCCATGGTGTGGGCGAAGAACACGTTGGCGCCGTCCGGCACCAGCTTGTCGATCTCGGCCATGGCCTGCGCGGCGGAGGTGGTGAAGCGGCGCACGCCGGCCTGGCGGCAGGCTTCGATCTTGTCCCAGTCCAGTTTGTCTTCCTGCCAGCTCTTGAGAGTCACGCCGGACAGCATCTCGGTCGGATTCTGCTCGCCTTCCGGCGCGTCCATGTCGAAACCGGCCATCAGCGGCACGTTGACGATGCGGCCACCGAGCTTGGTTTCGGCTTCGGCGTGTTCTTCGGCGCTCAAGGCGCGCAGCGAACCGTCGTCGTCGCGGCGGCCGACGGTGATGCCGACGATGGTCATGCCGGCGGCGCGCGCCTGGTCGACCAGGCCGTTCGCGTAGCCACGGCCGAACAGTTCACCGAACAGGACGAACACGTCACCCTGGCGGAACAGGTTTTCGTGCGGGATGTGTCGCAGGGCTTTGTATTCGGTCATATTGTTCGCTACCTATATAAAAAGGACTGGGGCTCGGAAGAATCGGATCCCGACTGCGCCGGCCGCCTATTGGTTTGTTGGGCACTGCTGATGAAGGAGGGCATTATAACGCCACTGCTTCGTAAAAATTGTTACTGGTCTGGCAATGCTGGGTGTAACTGGAGTCGCTGGCTCATGAACGTCGCCCCTGCGAAGGCAGGGGCCCAAGTTCGTGGCATAGCGCCAAACTTGGATCCCTGCCTTCGCAGGGACGACGTTTCAAGGTACGTGGCCAGGCTCAGCGAATCCGCATTCCAGGCTGCGCACCCGACACCGGCTCCAGCACGTACAGGCCCGGATTCGCCTTTTCATCCTTGCTCGAGGCGCACAGCACCATGCCTTCCGACACGCCGAATTTCATCTTGCGCGGCGCCAGGTTGGCCACCATCACGGTCAGCTTGCCGATCAGCTGTTCAGGCTGGTAGGCGGACTTGATACCCGAGAACACGTTACGATACCGCCCTTCGCCCACGTCCAGCGTGAGGCGCAGCAGCTTGCTCGAACCTTCGACGTGCTCACAATTGACGATCTTCGCCACGCGCAGGTCGATCTTGGTGAAGTCGTCGATCGAGATTTCCGGGGCCAGCTCCTCGATGTCGGCGGCTTGCGCGGCTGCAGTGCTGTCGGCGGCCGGCGCGGCGGCTTCGGCTGCGGGCGCGGCAGGGGCTGCGATGGCCGCCGGCTTGTCGAACAGGTCCTCGACCATCTTCGCATCCACACGCTGCATCAGGTGGCTGTAGGCATTGATGGTGCGGCCCAGCATCGAGGCGTAGACGGCGTCGCCCCGGGTGTCAGCCCAGCTGAAGCCGGCGTCGCCCAGGAAGTCCTGCACGCGCGTGGCCACGTTCGGCAGCACCGGCGCCATCAGGATGGTCAACTGGCGGAACAGGATCAGCGCGGCGGTGCAGACCTCGTGCAGTTCGGCGGTCTTCGCTTCGTCCTTGGCCAGGATCCAGGGCTTGTTCTCGTCGACGTAGCGGTTGGCGACGTCGGCCACTTCCATGATCTCGCGCAGTGCCTTGCCGAATTCGCGCGCTTCGAAGTTGGCCGCGATGCTCGCCTGGCGCTCACCATGCTCGCCGTTCAGGGCGCGCGTGATCCATTCCTTGGCATGGTCCGACAGCGTCGACGCCAGCTTGCCGTCGAACTTCTTGGCGATGAAACCGGCGCAGCGCGAGGCGATGTTCACGTACTTGCCGATCAGGTCGCTGTTGACGCGGGCGACGAAGTCTTCGCCGTTGAAGTCCAGGTCTTCGACCTTGCTGTTCAGCTTGAACGCCAGGTAGTAGCGCAGCCACTCCGGATTCATCTTGAGGTCCAGGTAGCGCAGCGGCGAAATGCCGGTGCCGCGCGACTTCGACATCTTTTCGTTATTCACGGTCAGGTGGCCGTGGACATTGACCTTCAGCTTGTCGATGATCGGGTGGCCCGAGAAATTCAGCATCGCCGGCCAGAACAGCAGGTGGAAGGACACGATGTCCTTGCCGATGAAGTGCACTTGCTCGGCGGCTGGATCCTTCAGGAAGGCTTCGTAATCGAGGCCTTTCTTTTCGAAATAGTTCTTCAGCGAGGCCAGGTAGCCGACCGGCGCGTCCAGCCAGACGTAGAAGAACTTGCCCGGCGCATCGGGAATCGGGATGCCGAAGTAGGGCGCGTCGCGCGAGATGTCCCAGTCGGCCAGCTTTTCGCCGTTCTCGCCCAGCCATTCCGAGACCTTGTTGACCATCTCCGGCTGCAGGCGGCCCGGGGTGTTCAGCCATTCCTTCAGGAAGTGGAAGCAGCGCGGGTCGGACAGCTTGAAGAAATACTGTTCCGAAGGTTTCAGGATCGGGGTCGAGCCGGTGAATACCGAGTACGGATCGATCAGTTCGGTCGGCTGGTAGGCGGCGCCGCAGACTTCGCAGTTGTCGCCGTACTGGTCCTTGGCGTGGCACACCGGGCATTCGCCCTTGATGTTGCGGTCGGCCAGGAACATGCCCTTCGCCGTGTCATAGAAACGATCGACGGTCTTGGTATAGATCAGGCCGGCGTCGCGCAGGCGGCGGTAGATGCCCTGCGACAAATCGACGTTTTCCTGGGAATCTGTCGAATGCCAGTTGTCGAAGGCGATGTGGAAACCGTCCAGGTACTGGGCGCGGCCGGCGGCGATCCGGGCCACGAATTCCTGCGGCGTCACGCCTTCCTTCTCGGCCGCGATCATGATCGGCGTGCCGTGGGTATCGTCGGCGCCGACGAAGTGCACCTCGCGCGCTTGACCACCGTCGTTCTGCATTCGCTGGAAGCGGACCCAGATGTCGGCCTGGATGTACTCCATGATGTGGCCGATGTGGAAGGCGCCATTGGCGTAGGGCAGTGCGGTGGTGACGAACAGCTTGCGTGTCATGGTCGGAAGGGGCGGTGAAAATATGAAAAAAGGCATTTTACCAGCGGATGTCCCTGATTGCGCAGGGGGGATTGGCGGTATTCTCGGCCCCGGCACCAGTCAATACGCTGTTTTGCGCTAAACTTGCGCATCACATCCGGAGATTTACATGAGCATCACTGCAGAAGACGTCAAGGCAGCCTTGGGCGCCGTCGTCGACCCAAATACCAATAAAGATTTCGTGTCGTCCAAGTCGGTCAAGAACATCCAGGTCGACGGCGGCAATGTCGCCCTCGACATCGAGCTCGGCTATCCGGCCAAGAGCCAGATCGCCGGCATCCGCACCGCGGTCATAGCGGCGCTGCGCCAGCTGCCGGGCGTGGAGAACGTCAGCGTCAACGTCACCCAGAAGATCATCTCGCACACCGTGCAGCGTGGCCTGAAGGTGATGCCGAACGTGAAGAACATCATCGCCGTCGCCTCGGGCAAGGGCGGTGTCGGCAAGTCGACCACCGCCGTCAACCTGGCGCTGGCGCTGGCCGCCGAGGGCGCCACCGTCGGCGTGCTGGACGCTGATATCTACGGTCCGTCGCAGCCGATGATGCTGGGCGTGAGCGGCCGTCCGATCAGCCTGGACAACAAGAGCATGGAACCGCTGGAAGGGCACGGCGTGCAGGTGTCGTCGATCGGCTTCCTGATCGATCCGGACGAGCCGATGGTCTGGCGCGGCCCGATGGTCACCCAGGCGCTGCAGCAACTGTTGGAGCAGACCAACTGGAAGAACCTGGATTACCTGGTCGTCGACATGCCCCCGGGCACCGGCGACATCCAGCTGACCCTGGCCCAGAAAGTGCCGGTCACCGGCGCCGTCATCGTCACCACCCCGCAGGATATCGCCCTGCTGGACGCGCGCAAGGGCGTCAAGATGTTCGAGAAGGTCGGCATCCCGATCCTGGGCGTGGTGGAAAACATGAGCACCCACATCTGCTCGAACTGCGGCCACGTCGAAGCGATCTTCGGCACCGGCGGCGGCGAAAAGATGAGCCATGACTTCAATATCGAGTTCCTGGGCAAGCTGCCCCTGCAGCTGTCGATCCGCGAGCAGACCGATTCCGGCATGCCGACCGTGGTGGCCGAGCCGGATGGCCAGGTGGCTGCTATCTACAAGGAGATCGCGCGCAAGGTGGCGATCAAGGTGGCGGAGCAGGCGAAGGATATGACGTCGAAGTTTCCGACGATTGTCGTGAAAAACGACTGAATTTTTTCCCTGCGTTAGCCAGCACGTCGTCCCTGCGCAGGCAGGGACCCAATTTCTGCGAGCGTTTCGATACGCGTGCAACTTGGGTCCCTGCCTCCGCAGGGACGACGTTTTTGGGCCAACAATAAATTTTTGCGGCCAACATCAGCTTTGAGCCAACAATAAAGCATGCGCATCGACACCCTCCGCACCCGCCTGCGCGCCCTCGGCGCCCTCCCGCTGCACGAAGACCGCATCCTGCGCGACTGGGTCCGCAACGCCGGCCACGACCACGGCCGCCGGCGTCCCATGGATTTCCTTCCGAAACCGGTGCGCGAAGCCCTGCCCGCGATCGACGCCGAGCTGGACGGCCTGGCCCGCATCGTCAGCACCCATCCGGCCGACGACGGCTCGGCGCGCCTACTGGTCGAGCTCGGCGATGGCGAGACGGTGGAATCGGTGCTGCTGCCGCGCGACGGCGTGTGCGTGTCGAGCCAGGTCGGCTGCGCGGTGGGGTGCCGGTTCTGCATGACGGGGCAGGGCGGCCTGGTACGCCAGGTGACGAGCGGGGAAATCGTCGCCCAGGTGGTGCTGGCGCGGCGCGCGCGGCCGGTCAGGAAGGTCGTCTTCATGGGCATGGGCGAGCCGGCGCACAACCTCGACAATGTGCTCGAAGCGATCGAGCTGCTCGGCGTCGAAGCCGACATCGCGCACAAGAACCTGGTGTTCTCGACCGTCGGCGACCCGCGCGTGTTCGAGCGCTTGCCGCAGGGGCGCGTGAAGCCGGCGCTGGCGCTGTCCCTGCACACCACCAAGCCGCTGCTGCGCGAACAATTGCTGCCGCGCGCGCCGCGCATGCTGCCCGCCGAACTGGTGGCCGAGGGCGAACGCTATGCGCGCCTGACCGGCTACCCGATCCAGTACCAGTGGACGCTGCTGGACGGCGTCAACGATGGCCAGGACGAACTGGAGGCCCTGGTCGAGCTCCTGCGCGGCAAGTACGCCGTGCTTAACATGATCCCCTACAACACCAATCCGGGCCTGGATTTCCGCAGGCCGAGCTGGGACAAGGCGCACGCGATCGCGGCCTGGCTGTTCGAGCGCGGCATCCTGACCAAGCTGCGCGATTCGGCCGGCCAGGACGTCGACGGCGGCTGCGGCCAGTTGCGGGCGCGCGCGGCGCAGGACAAGCCGGTGCGCCTGCAGCGGCGGAGCGCGGCGCCGCTGCCGGGCTGAGCGTCCCGGGAGGGCGCCTCAGGCGACCAGGCCGATGTGCGGCGTCAGCTGGTGCGAACACACCAGGTTGCGGCCGCCGCGCTTGGCGTCGTACATCAATTCGTCGGCGGCCGCGATCAGGGCTTGCGGCGTGACCGACCTGGCGCTGGCGAAGTCGGCGCTGACCACGCCGAAGCTGGCGGTGGCCGACAGGGTCATCGCGCCAAGCTGCAGCTGCTGGCCGGCGAAGGTGGCGCGCACCCGTTCGGCCAGTTCGACCGCGCCGTCGAGCGGCGTCTCGGGCAGGATGATCAGGAATTCCTCGCCGCCATAGCGCACCACGGTATCGATCGCGTCGCGCGTCATCGCCAGTACCAGGCTCGCGAAGCTGCGCAGCAATTCGTCGCCGGCGTGGTGGCCGTGGGTGTCGTTGATGGCCTTGAAGCCATCCAGGTCGCACATGATCAGCGACAGGTTCAGGCGGTAGCGGCGCGCCCGCGCGATCTCGCCGTCGAGCAGGGCGGCGTTCAGGTGGCGCCGGTTGTAGCAGCCGGTGAGCGGGTCGCGGATCGACAGCTTGGTCAGCACCTGCTGCGCCCAGTACTGTTCGCGCCACAGGCGCGCGTGGCGGTTCGCGGCGACCAGGCCGAACACGTTGGCGAACAGGATCATCAGCGTCATCGAGACCAGGTGGCGCGTGTCTTCGGTCTCCAGGTGCCAGGCCAGCAGCACGAAGGCCAGGCTGCCGCCGAGCGCGATCAGGGAGGCGGTGGGCAGGCGGTTCGGGATGAAGATCAGGATCGCCACGACGATCAGGCAGACCGCCATCCCGTGCAGCATCGTGTCGTGCGGGCGGTAGCAGACCACGACCAGGTAGCTGGCCATGCCCAGCGCGGTGGCGATGGTGGAGACCCGGTAGGCAGTCCCGACCGGCGCCGCGGCGCGCCGCACCAGGAACATGCCGGCAAAGGCGACCAGCGGCGGCGTCACGCGCGCCAGCAGCGGTACGATGGCGCCGGGCAGGCCGAGCGCCATCACGTCGGTGACGCCGAACAGCCAGTAGCACAGGGCGCACAGCAGGAAGGCGCGGCGCAGGTCGCGCAGGATGGTGCCGGCCTGGTGGTGCAGGAATCCGACTTCCTCTGTCGCACTGACAAATTCCCCACGCAGGGGCGCGATGGAGGCGGTGCTCGAATCGTTCGACATGGCGGCTGGGGAAAGAATTGCGGAAAAAGAGGCGGGACTGTAGCGAAAGTTTAAGTTTCTGTAAAGTAATTAATGAATCTAACGATTTACCATCCGGGCAACGCCGGCAGCGATACGCCAGCCCGGTGGCAAGGCTGTAAAATAGCCCCTTTATCACTCATTCGACGTCGTTTCCGCCGCGTTTCGCGCGCCGGCGCCGTCACTATTCCCTTTCTACCATGACCGTCCGTACCCGCTTTGCCCCCAGCCCGACCGGCTATCTCCACCTCGGCGGCGCCCGCACCGCGCTGTATTCGTGGGCCTACGCCCGCCATTTCGGCGGCACCTTCATCCTGCGCATCGAAGACACCGACCTGGAGCGTTCCACCCCGGAAGCGGTGCAGGCGATCCTGGACGGCATGCAGTGGCTGGGCCTGTCCCACGACGAGGGCCCGTTCTACCAGATGCAGCGCATGGACCGTTACCGCGAGGTGGTGAAGGGCATGCTGGACGCCGGTACCGCCTACCTGTGCTACTGCTCGCCCGAGGAAGTCGAGGCGATGCGCGAGCGCATGCGCGCCGCCGGCGAAAAGCCGCGCTACGACGGCACCTGGCGCCCGGAGCCGGGCAAGGTCCTGCCGGAAGTGCCGGCCGGCGTCAAGCCGGTGGTGCGTTTCAAGAACCCGCTCGATGGTGAAGTCACCTGGAACGACGTGGTCAAGGGCCCGATCACCATCGCCAACAAGGAACTCGACGACCTGATCATCGCGCGTCCGGACGGCACCCCGACCTACAACTTCTGCGTGTCGGTCGACGACTGGGACATGAAGATCACCCACGTGCTGCGCGGCGACGACCACGTGAACAACACGCCGCGCCAAATCAATATCTTGCGCGCGCTGGGCGCCGAACTGCCGCAGTACGGCCACCTGCCGATGATCCTGGGTCCGGATGGCCAGAAACTCTCGAAGCGCCACGGCGCGGTCAGCGTGATGCAGTACCCGGAGCAGGGCTTCCTGCCGGAAGCGATGCTGAACTACCTGGCGCGCCTGGGCTGGAGCCACGGCGACGACGAGATCTTCTCGATGGAGCAGTTCAGCGAGTGGTTCAACCTCGAGCACCTGACCGCATCGGCGGCGCAGTTCAACCCCGAGAAGCTGGCCTGGCTGAACAACCACTATATCAAGCAGGCCGACAACGAACGCCTGGCCGAACTGGCGCGTCCGAAGATGGAAGGTGCGGTGTTCGAAGGTGCACCGCCGTTGGCGAGCGTGCTTGCCCTGATGAAGGAGCGCACCAACACCATCAACGAACTGGCCGATGCGGCGATGCTGTTCTACCGCACGCCTGCGCCCGACGCTGCGCTGCTGGCCCAGCACCTGACCGACGCCGTGCGCCCGGCCCTGGCCCAGTTCGCCGAGAAGCTGGCGACGGTGGAATGGACCAAGCCGGCCCTGTCGGCCATGATGAAGGAAGTGCTGGCGGCGAACGGCCTGAAGATGCCGCAGCTGGCCATGCCGCTGCGCCTGCTCGTGACCGGCCAGCTGCAGACACCGGCGATCGACGCCGTGCTGGAACTGTTCGGCCGCGACGTGGTTGTGGCCCGCGTGCAGAAAGGTCTCTGAATCGTTCAGGGGCTATTTGCGTAATGCAAGTCTATCCCCTATAATGCTCGCACTTCAGCGCTGCGGGGGTATAGCTCAGCTGGGAGAGCGCTTGCATGGCATGCAAGAGGTCAGCGGTTCGATCCCGCTTACCTCCACCAAGTTCTGAAGTGTAGTTAGCAGTGTGCAGTTCGAGGTCCCCATCGTCTAGAGGCCTAGGACATCACCCTTTCACGGTGAGTACCGGGGTTCGAATCCCCGTGGGGACGCCAGAATGGCAGCAGTGTTGTGAAAACGGCGCTGCAAGAAGTAAAAACAGTATGTTATGATACTGTCTCTCTGAAACGGGGGGTATAGCTCAGCTGGGAGAGCGCTTGCATGGCATGCAAGAGGTCAGCGGTTCGATCCCGCTTACCTCCACCAAGTTTCAGGAAGATGCAGTATCGTGGCAGTCCAGGGTCCCCATCGTCTAGAGGCCTAGGACATCACCCTTTCACGGTGAGTACCGGGGTTCGAATCCCCGTGGGGACGCCAAGAATTGGCAGTAACAAGATGCCGCCACCCAGCGAGCGGCATCGGTGCAGTAGTACAGTGTCAGCAGTTTTAGGTCCCCATCGTCTAGAGGCCTAGGACATCACCCTTTCACGGTGAGTACCGGGGTTCGAATCCCCGTGGGGACGCCAGATGTGTCGTGCTTTGCAAGGAGCCGCCTTGAAGCGGCTTTTTTATTGAGTGTGACGTAGTAGTTTTGGGGGGTATAGCTCAGCTGGGAGAGCGCTTGCATGGCATGCAAGAGGTCAGCGGTTCGATCCCGCTTACCTCCACCAAATAATGAGGGGTCAGAGCCCACCCGTGAACACCGGGCTCTGACCCCTAAAAGTTAGACAAGGTCGGAGCCACCCGTGAACACCGGGCTCCGACCCCTGAAGTTGTTACAGTCCGCGGTCCCCATCGTCTAGAGGCCTAGGACATCACCCTTTCACGGTGAGTACCGGGGTTCGAATCCCCGTGGGGACGCCAGTTGGTAGTATCAGGCAGCACGAACAGTTTTAGGTCCCCATCGTCTAGAGGCCTAGGACATCACCCTTTCACGGTGAGTACCGGGGTTCGAATCCCCGTGGGGACGCCAGTCAAAACCGGAGCAGACCAGCGCAGATGCGTCGAGGTGCTCCGGTTTTTCTTTTTGCGCCGCCGCTTTGTGCCGCGCGCTACCAGCCTTGCGGCCGCAAGCCGGCATTCGGATAGGTGCCCATCGCCTGCATCGCCACACCCGCGGGCACATTTCCCATCAACGAGCCCAGCATGCCCTGCAAGGCTTGCTGGCCCACGCCCGGCGCCAGGCCCAGTGCCACCAGCGCGTCCGGCAGGCCGTAGCCGACGCGCGTCGGATCGGACTGGCTGACGCGGCGCGCGCTCATCCGGATCAGCTGGAACAAACGATCGATCCGTTCGGCCGAGCGCAGGCGTCCCTGCCCCTGGAAATCGGGGCGGTGCGCCAGCATCAGGGCCGCCAGGCCGGTCACGTGCGGCGCCGCCATCGAGGTGCCGTCCCAGGCCGCGAAATTATTCGGCGGCACCGACGAGACGATGCCGACACCCGGCGCGCAAACGTCGACCTCGGGGCCGAAGCAGCTGAACTTGGCCGTGAAGAAGCCCTGGGCATCGACGTCCGGGTGGATGGTCTCGACGTGGTAGCTGTCGCGCGGGAATTCGTCGATCTTGCCCACCGCCGCCACCGCCAGCACGTTCGGCGACGCGGCCGGATATTGCACCGGTCCGCCCGAATTGCCGGCCGCCGCGATGCAGGCCACGCCGGCGCGCTTGGCGCGCAGGAGTTGCTGCTCGAGCGCCGGCGACGGGCCGGTGCCGCCCAGGCTCAGGTTGACCACGTCGACCTGGTGCTCGATGCAGTATTCGAGGGCCTGGATCAGTTGGCTGATCTGGCCGCCGGGGAACAGCTTGCAGACGTGGATCTCGGCGTCCGGCGCGAAACCGCGGATGCCGAAGCTGCCGTTGACCCCGGCGATCACGCCCGCGCAATGCGAGCCGTGGCCGAGCAGGTCCTGGTTCCAGCTGTCGGGGTCGTTCTTGATGACGTCGAAGCCGGCGTGGATGCGGTTCAGGTTGGCGTGGCTGGTGGCGGCGCCGGAATCGATGACGGCGATCCTGACGCCCTGGCCGCGGAAATTCGGCGGCAGCTGGTCCAGGCGCATGGCCCGCTCGCCCCAGCCGATCGCGCCGCGCGCCGGGAAGCCGGGCAGTTGCGGCCAGTCCGACAGCGCGCGCAGCCCGACCACGTTGGGCTCGTCCCAGCTGATGTCGGGATCGCGCTGGTAGAAGCTCCAGTAGTCGAAGCGCGGCTTCACGTACAGGCCGCTGATCGTGTGCGGCGAGTCGCCATGCACCGTGAGCCTGACCTTGCCGTTGCTGTCGGTCAGCCCGGAGCAGGGCAGCAGGCCGCCGAACAGCGATACCTCGGCGTCGCCCAGCGGCGCGCCGTTCCTGTCCAGCAGGACGATGTCGACGTCGAAGCGCGGACCGTCGTAGGCGGCGAAGGAATTGACCAGGGTCGGGTGGCGCGGCACCGGATCGAGCAGGTGCAGGTGCTGGTCGCGTTCCACCGCCAGCCGGCCCTGGCCCTGCTGCAGCAGCACGCGCGCCTTGTCGTCGGTCATGCGCGCCACCAGCGTGCCGCCGTAGCCGCCCATGCTTGACGCCATCGGGTCGATGCCGCCGGTGCCGACGGTGCCCACCACCTCGATGTCCGGCGCGCCGCGCAGCGCCTGCTCGACCACCTGCAGCGTCAGCGGCTGGATGCCCGCCGCGCTCAGCGCGAAGGGGCTGAGGCCGCCCGGTGCCGCTTGCGGACTGACCAGGAATTGCTTCTTGCGTTCGGCGACGCGCCGGCCCGCCGGTTCGCCCGGCTGCCCGCCGCGCGGGTCGTCCGGGCCGTCCGGTTGCGCGCCGCTTGGAGTCTTGGCCATGTTGTTTCCTTTCGATCGGCGCGGCGCCGTCAGTCGAACAGCGACAATGGGCGGTCCGGCTCGATCATCAATTGGTTGGAGATACGAAACGCCTGCTCGAGCTGCTGCGCCGTCCAGGCATCGGTTTCGACGACCGCGGTATGCGGCTGGGCCTGCGGTCCGACCGTGTCGACCAGCCGCACGGCGGTATCGGCCGGCAGGCTGGCGATGAAGGCGGCGAGCGCCGGGCCGTCCTCGACGGCGCGGATGATGTAGCGGCTGGTTTCACTTCCGTTCGGCATGCGAACTCCTCGATCGATGTGCCCGGCGGACCAGGGAGGGCCGGGCACCGTTACCCCATCAATGCAGGGTCTGGCCCTGGCCTTGCTGCGGGTAGCTCGTGTAGATCGGATACTGGCCAGGCTGCACGCCCTGGCCTTGTTGCTGGCCTTGCTGCTGCGCCAGTTGCTGCATCTGGTAAGGATCGACCGAGAACGGCAGCATGCCGCCCAGTTGCGAGGCGATGCCGCCGATGGTGCTGCCCAGCTGCTGGTTGCCGGCCAGGCTGCCGATCAGGCCGCCCAGCGGTTGGGCGAACTGGCTGAAGGCATTCGCCACCCAGCCCTGGGGTGCCAGCTGGCCCTGCTGGGCTTGCTGCTGTGCCAGTTGCTGCATCTGGTAGGGGTCGACCGAGAACGGCAGCATGCCGCCCAGTTGCGAGGCGATGCCGCCGATGGTGCTGCCCAGTTGCTGGTTGCCGGCCAGGCCGCCGATGAAACCGCCCAGCGGTTTGCCGAACTGGCTGAAGGCGTCCGCGACCCAGCCCTGCGGCGCCATCTGGCCTTGACCCTGGCCCTGGCCCTGGCCGCCTTGCTGGGCCTGCAGCTGTTGTTGATGTTGCTGGATCAGTTGCTGGATATGTTGCTGGAATTGCAGCAACTGCTGCAATTGCTGCTGCACCGCCTGGCTCACCAGCTGCGGCGGCTGGACCTGCTGCTGCGGAACCTGCTGCTGCGGGCCGGCCGCGAACGGCAGCATGCCGCCCAGCTGCGAGGCGATGCCGCCGATGGTGCTGCCCAGCTGCTGGTTGCCGGCCAGGCCGCCGATGAAGCCGCCCAGCGGTTTGCCGAACTGGCTGAAGGCGTCCGCCACCCAGCCCTGCGGCGCCAGCTGGCCCTGTTGCGGACCGGCCGAGAAGGGCAGGAAGCCGCCATACGGCTGCCCCGCCTGGCCCGGCTGGCGCGGCGGGATGTAATCGGGAATGTAGCTGCTCAGGGGCGGCTTGCCGAAGATGGGCAGGTTCGGGAAGCGCGGCAGGCTGCTCAGCCAGCTGCCGACCGGCGTTTGCGCCGGCTGGCCTTGCTGGACCGGCTGTTGCTGCACCTGCTGTAGCTGTTGCTGCTGCGATGGGTCGGCCGCGAACGGCAGCATGCCGCCCAGTTGCGAGGCGATGCCGCCGATGGTGCTGCCCAGCTGCTGGTTGCCGGCCAGGCCGCCGATGAAGCCGCCCAGCGGTTTGCCGAACTGGCTGAAGGCATCCGCCACCCAGCCCTGCGGCGCCAGCTGGCCCTGGGCCTGTTGGGCCAGCTGCTGCTGTTGTAACTGCTGTTGCAGTTGCTGCTGGTAGGGATCGGCCGACAGCGGCAGGAAGGCGCCGCCGATGCCGCCCGCCATCTGGCCGATCTGGCCACCCAGTTGCGAATTGCCGAGCAGTCCGCCGATGCCGCGGCCGATCAGGCCGCCCAGCGGCGCGCCGAAGGTGCTGCCGAAGAAGCCTTGCGGTGACAGTTGCTGCTGCGGGAACTGCTGCTGGGAGAATTGCTGTTGAGGGAGTTGCTGTTGAGGGAATTGCTGTCCTGCCTGCTGTCCAACGCCGAGCTGCTGAAATTCATTCATGACCAACTCCTTGTGTGGATGCGGCTGGTTCCGGAGGCGCCGGAGGGCCGCGTACGATGGAAGGATCGCCTTGCCGCGGCAGTGCAGAACCGAAGCAGGACGATGTCGGCGGCAGCTACCGGAGCTGTCCGCTTTTCTACAGGTGGCAATTGGACAGGGCGTCGCGGATGAAGTTTGTGAAAGAATGGATGGTTCCGGAGAGTAGATTCACGCCTTGCGATGGCGCAGAAAGCGTGAGGATTGCACCGGATTCGTGCGGGCCAGCACCGATGGGGTGCATGCAAGTCGAAAGCGACATGGCAAGTGCTCTCTTGACGCATCGAAATCCGCTACAATGGCCGGCTTTTCGCCGCTTTTCTCCTGTTTCCGACCATGTCCCATCAAGACGACCGACCCTGTTCGCTGGCCATCTTCTGCAAGGTGGTCGACAATTTCGGCGACATCGGCATCTGCTGGCGCCTGGCACGCCAGTTGCGGGGCGAGCACGGCATCGACGTGACCCTGTGGGTCGACGACCTGCGCAGCTTCCGCCGCATCGCCCCTGGCGTGGACCCGGATGCGGCCACCCAGGCGATCGAGGGCGTGCTGGTGCGCCACTGGGCCGGGCAGGACGGCGTGTTCGCGCCGCAGGACGTCGCCGACATCGTGATCGAATTCTTCGGCGTGGACATTCCGCCCGGCTATGTTGCCGCGATGGCGCAGTGCGAGCCGCGCCCGGCCTGGATCAACTATGAGGGCCTGAGCGCGGAGGCCTGGGTCGAAGGCTGCCACATGCTGCCCTCGATGCATCCGCGCCTGAAGCTGACCAAGCATTTCTTCTTCCCGGGTTTCACGGACAAGACCGGCGGCCTGCTGCGCGAGCGCGGACTGGTCGAGGCACGCGCGCGTTTCCAGGACGACCCGGCGGCGGCGACGGCCTTCCTGCACGGCCTCGGCGTCGCGGAGCGCGAGATCGACGCTTTCAAGGTCAGCCTGTTCTGCTATCCGCATGCGCCGCTGGCCGAACTATTCGCCGCCTGGCAGGAGGGTGGAAAGCCCATCGCCTGCCTGGTGCCGGAGGGCGTGGCGCGCGAACAGGTGGCGGCTTTCCTGGGGACCGATCCGGTGCCGGGCGCCGGCGCCACCCGCGGGTTCCTGAGCGTGCGCGTGATTCCCTTCATGCCGCAACAGGATTACGACCGTCTGCTGTGGGCCTGCGACCTGAACCTGGTGCGTGGGGAAGATTCCTGGGTGCGCGCGCAATGGGCTGGGCGACCCTTCGTCTGGCACATTTATCCGCAGGACGAAAACTTGCATCATGTTAAACTCCGCGCTTTCCTGGAAAAATACACGGGAGAGCCCGGACACCTCCGGGGTCTGGTCGACTTTTCCCTGCGCTGGAATGGCGCGCAGGAAGGACACATGGACGAGCGTGCCGATTGGACGGCACTGTGGTCGTCCCTGCAAGCCGATCTGCCGGCGATTGCACAGCGTGCCGAAGCATGGCAAGCGTCGATGTTGGCAAACGGCGACTTGGTGAGCAACTTGCTGAATTTCGCCCGGTCGCTCCGGTAGGCGGCAGGCAAGGATCATGGTATGATGCTCGATTACTGCAACTCATTTTTTACCCAAAACTTCCTATGAAACCCGCAAAAGAAATTCGTGTCGGCAACATCATCATGGTCGATGCCAAGCCTTTCATCGTGCTGCGCTCTGACGTCAACGGCTCGAGCCGCACGGGCTTCACCTACAAGTGGAAGATGAAAAATCTTCTGACCAACGCGCCGCTGGAAAACGTGTTCCGCGGCGACGACAAGTTCGATGTGGTCGTGCTGGACAAGAAGCCGGTGACCTACTCGTACTTCGCCGACCCGCTGTACGTCTTCATGGATGAAGAGTACAACCAGTACGAAATCGAAGAAGAGAACCTGGGCGAAGCGCTGAACTACCTGAAAGACGGCATGGAATGCGAAGCCGTGTTCTACGACGGCAAGGCCATCTCGGTCGAACTGCCGATCACCATCGCACGCCAGATCATCTACACCGAGCCGGCCGTCAAGGGCAACACCTCGGGTAACGTGATGAAGGAAGCGAAGCTGGAAAACGCGATCGAGTCGAAGCAGTTCACCATCCAGGTGCCGCTGTTCGTCAACCAGGACGACGTCATCGAAATCGACACCCGCACCGCCGAGTACAAGAAGGTCGTCCGCAACTAAGCCGGCCTCGCTCTACTATATAGAGTGCTCAGAAAAACGCTGCCCGAGGGCAGCGTTTTTTTATGCCTGTTCTGCAATGGCGGCATGTCACTCATGCCGCCCGCCCGGCTTTGCTGTTATTCTTTTGCATCATTTGATACGGAGAAATGCATGGATCGCAGGGATTTCGTTCGACTCGGTGTGGCGGCAGGTGCTGCGGCGGGTATTGCCGGAATGGCCGATGCGGCCAGCGCCAGCGCAGGCGGCGCCATCCTGGAGGCCGGCGCGCTGGAACAGCAAGCGCAGATGCAGGTCGGCAAGCTGACTTCGACCTCGCTGGTCCAGCAATATCTCGCCCGCATCGCCGCCATCGACAAGGCCGGCCCGGCCATCAATGCCGTGATCGAACTGAACCCGGATGCGCTGCAGATCGCCGCGGCGATGGACCGCGAGCGCAAGGCCGGCAAGGTGCGCGGCCCGCTGCACGGCATTCCGGTGCTGATCAAGGACAACATTGCCACCGCGGACAAGATGAGCACCTCGGCCGGTTCGCTCGCGCTGGCCGGCGTACGCGCCAGCAAGGATGCCTTCGTGGCGCAAAAGCTGCGCGAAGCCGGTGCCGTCATTATCGGCAAGACCAACCTGTCCGAATGGGCCAACATGCGCTCGACCCACTCGGTGAGCGGCTGGAGCGGCCGCGGCGGCCAGACCCGCAACCCGTACGCGCTCGACCGCAACACCAGCGGCTCCAGTTCCGGCTCCGGCGCGGCAATGGCCGCCAGCCTGGCGACGCTGGCGATCGGCACCGAGACCGACGGTTCGATCGTTTCGCCATCCTCGACCTGCGGCATCGTCGGCATCAAGCCGACCCTGGGCCTGGTCAGCCGCAGCGGCATCATCCCGATCGCGCACTCTCAGGACACGGCCGGCCCGATGACGCGCAGCGTGGCCGACGCCGCATTGCTGCTCACGGCGATCAGCGGTGCCGACGCATCGGATGCGGACACCGCCGACAGCCGCGGCAAGGCCGCCGACTACGCGAAAGCCCTGCGCAAGGATGGCTTGCAGGGCAAGCGCCTGGGTGTGGCGCGCAATTTCTTCGGCAGCAGCACGGCGGTCGACGCCCTGATCGAGAAGGAGTTGGCGGTGCTCAAGGCCCAGGGCGCCATCCTGGTCGACGTGCAGCTGCCGAATACCGACAAGTACGGTGACAGCGAACTGGAAGTCCTGCTGGGCGAATTCCGGCCGGACCTGGAGGCCTACCTGTCCGGCTACGCCGCGCATGCGCCGGTCAAGACCATGGCCGACGTGATCGCCTTCAACGACAAGCATGCCGAGCGCGAACTGCGGCACTTCGGCCAGGAACACCTGGTCGCGGCCCAGGCCAAGCCGGGCCTGCAGGACAAGGCTTACCGCGAGGCGCTGGCCAACAACCGCCGTTATGCGCGCGAAGAGGGCATCGACAAGATCATGCGCGAGGAAAAGCTGGACGCGCTGGTGGCGCCGACCGGCGGCGTGGCCTGGCTGATCGACTACATCAACGGCGACCACTATGGCGGCAGCTTCTCGTCGCCGGCGGCCGTGGCCGGCTATCCGCACGTCACGGTGCCGGCCGGCTACGTGCACGGGCTGCCGGTCGGCATCTCCTTCGTAGGCGGCGCCTGGAGCGAGGCGACCTTGATCGCGATGGCCTACGCCTACGAGCAGGCGACCCTGCGCCGCCGCGCGCCGACATTTCCGGCGACGGTCAACGTCAAGGCCTGACGCTTAGCTTTCCTTGTTCGGCCGGACCCACACGAAGGCGCACACGGCCGCCGCCGCCGCGCTGGCGGCGCACACCGCCAGCGCCAGGTGGAAGGCGTGCAGCAGCCGGCTGCCGTGGGTGGTCAGTACGACGCCGAGCAGGGCGGTGGCGATCAGCCCGCCGCCGCGTGCCACCGCACTGTTGAAGCCGGATGCCACGCCCGTGTGGCTGCCATCGACCGAGGACAACACCGCCGTGGTCAGCGGCGAAGCCACGCAGGCCATGCCGATGGCGATGACGAGCATGGCCGGCAGCACCGTGGCCGCGTAGCTGCCGGCGCCGATGCGCAGGCCCAGCAGGAAACCGCCGGCCACGAGCAGCGAACCGATCGACAGCGGCAGGCGCGCACCCACGCTGCCCACCAGCCTGCCCATCAGCGGCGATCCCAGCGCCAGCACGATGGGGAAGGGCAGCAGCGCCGCGCCGGCCTGTTTGGCCGAGTAATCCAGTCCCTGGATCAGCACGTAGGGCACCAGCAGCATCAGCGCGCCCAGCGCCCCGTATAACAGGAAGGTCATCAGGTTCAGCCCCGAAAAGCCGCTGTCATGGAACAGTGCCAGCGGCAGCATGGCGCCTTCGCCGGCGCGCCGCTCGACCCACAGGAAGGCCAGCAGCACCAGCACGCCGACCAGCATCGCCAGCCCGGCGGCCAGGGTCAGGCCTTTTGCGGCGGAGGCCGCGGACAGGCCCCAGGTCAGGCAACCCAGGCCGAGGCTGGCCAGCACCGCGCCGCCCGGATCGAAGGCGGCCGGCGTGCCGCTGCCGCGCACGCGCACGAAGCGCCAGCCCATGAACAGGGCCAGCGCGGCCACCGGCAGATTGATATAGAAGATGGCGCGCCAGCCGACGCTGTCGATCAGCCAGCCGCCCAGCAGCGGACCGATGGCGCCGGCCGCGGCCCCGGCGGCGGCCCAGATGCCGATCGCCCGTCCGCGCGCCTTGCCCTGGTAGGCGGCGCCCAGGATGGCGAGGCTGTTGGGCATCAGCATGGCCGCGCCGACGCCTTGCAGCACGCGGCCCGCCACCAGCAGCCACAGGCGCGGCGCCAGCGCGCACAGCAGCGACGCCAGTGCGAACACCACGATGCCCGCCAACAGGATCTTGCGCCGCCCGAAGCGGTCGCCGGCGGCGCCGCCGAGCAGCAGCAGGGAACTGAGCGGCAGCAAATAGCCGTTCACCACCCACGACAGGTCGGCGCCGCCACCGCCCAGGCTGTGGCCGATCGCCGACAGGCCGACGTTGACCACGGAGCCGTCGATGAAGGCCAGGCTGGTCGACAGGATCGAGGTCGCCAGCACCAGTTTCGGATGGGCGCCGCCGGGTTCTTGCGTCTCGGGCGGGCGATCGGCCAGCACGCGGTCGCAGGGGGCGGGCAGCGTCGTCACGTGAGGGTGCTCAGCGCTGGGCCACGGCCTGCCTGGCCTTGGTGAACACCGGCCCCCACAGCGGATGCCCGTGCTCGCCCGGCGCCAGGTCGAAGTCCGGATCAAGGCGCAGGGCCTTGTCGAAGGCCTGGCGGCACTGGGCCGGGCGCGAGGTCACGCAATAGCTGAAGGCCGTGTACTTCAGCGCTTCCAGGCGCGGCGCCAGCGGGCCGTTGGCCAGTTCGCGTCCCGACAGGCGCTTGATGGCGCCGTTGAAATCGCCTTCGTTGTACATGCGGATGCCGTCCTTCAGGGCGGCGTCGCGGGCGTCGCGTGTATCGTCGTCGCGGTCGCGCTCCTTGGCGCGGGACGGCGCTTCGCGTGGCGGGCTGGTGTCGCGCTCGACCGCTTTCACGGCCTTCGGGTGGCCGCCGCTGCGCGACGGCGTCTTGTCGAAGATGGGGAAGTCGGCGCAGCCGGCGGCCAGTACGGCAACAAGTGCGGCGGCCAGCAGCCGGGCCGTGCGGTGGGGAAGAGCAGCTTGTCTCATTGATCCTTCTCGCGGAAATCGACCGCGATGCGGCCGGGACCGGCGGCCGTGTCGACGTCGAGCACGCGGTCCTGGAAATTCGGATTGCTCACCCGGATCGTATGCCGGCCCGGGGCCAGCAGCAGGCGCTTGACCGGCGGGCTGACGCCGCGGTCGACCTCGTCGACGTAGACGGTGCCCCAGGGCTGGATCTGCAATTTATAGGCGGTGGTGGCGCCTGCGAGTGCCGGCGTGGCCTGGGGCAGCGGCTGGGCGGGTGCCGTTGCCGGCATTGCGGCATCGGCAAGCGGCGCGGCACCGGCATCAAGGGGTGCGGCGGGCGCGACCTCAGCCGCTGCCGGCGGCGCGGGTGGGGCCGCGGGCGCGTCGGGCGGCGGTGCGGCGTCGTCATGCTGCGGCAGGGCCAGCGCGGCGCGGTCGAAGGCGCCGCCGTCGCGCAGCAGGGCGAGCCCGGCCAGCACGAAGGCGGCCAGGATGAGCAAGCCGGCGAGCAGCGGCCAGCGCGCCCGGCGGCGCGGTTCGGACGCAGGCTGCGCAGGCTTGCCGGCCTGGGGTGGGATCGCGGCGGCCGGCGCGGTGGCACTGGACGTAGCGACCCCCGGCATGGCCACGCCCGGCGTAGCGACGCCCGGCACGATCGGGTCCGGCGCTGCGGCGTGCAGCGGCGGCATCGGCGCCACCGGAACGGCGCTGAGCGGCACGATGCCCAGGAGCTCGCGCAATTCGTCGATGGTGCGCGGGCGCACGGCCGGGTCCGGGTCCATGCAGCGGTCGACCGCGTCGATCAGGGCCTCGCTGTAGCCGGGCAGCGCGCGGCCGCGCAGCGGGCCGGTGGGCACGAGTTCCTGGGTGATGGCGTAATGGATCAGCTTGGCAAGGGCGGTGAGATCGCCGCCGACCTCCGGTTCCGGATCGCTGACGATAGAGGGCAGCAGCAGCGGCTCACCGTTGTCGTGGAAGGCAACGGTGTCCGCCGTGATGGCGCGGTGCGGCATCTGCATCGCGTACTGCAGCTCGAGCGACTGCAGCAGCTGGCGGAAGATCTTGCGGCACCACGCCTCGCCCACCTGCTCGGGCTCGTGCTCGACGATGTCCCGGACGGTGTGGGCTTCGAGGTGGTGCTGCTCGGGTTCCATGGTGGTTTGGCTGGCCATTTTGCTAATTTTAGTTTTAGCAAAATCATGCCAGATTTGCAGCGGGGGCGCTTACTGTGAACTCAACCGTGCGCGCCGGTTACAGTTGTTACAACGTAAACGCCGAGTCAGGCATCAAGGCTCGACGAAACGCATCTTGAAGTTACGGCCCTTGACCGCGCCGTAGTCGGGCCCGAGCGGATTGCCGGCGCTCAGGCGCGCGAAGGCCTCATCGGCGATGCGGCGATCCAGCGCCACGTAGCTCATGAACTCGAAGATATGGATCTTGCCCACTTGCTCCTTGATGAGGCCGGCATCCTTGGCCAGCGCGCCCATCAGGTCGCCGGGGCGCAGCTTGTCCTTCTTGCCGCCGGCAAAGCACAGCGTCACCATCGGCGCCGGCTCGGCGATGCCGGCATCGTCGCCGGGTGCCGGCAGTGGATGCCAGTCGGCGGTGAAGCCTTGCTGCTCCTCGATCAGGCGCACGAAGCGCTTTTCGTTGGGCGCGCACAAGGTCAGCGCCAGGCCGCTCTCGCCGGCGCGCCCGGTGCGGCCGACGCGGTGCACGTGCACTTCCGGGTCCTTCGAGACGTCGACGTTGATCACGGCTTCCAGGCCGGCGATGTCGATGCCGCGCGCGGCCACGTCGGTTGCGACCAGTACCGAGCAGCTGCGGTTGGCGAACAGCACCAGGGTCTCGTCGCGGTCGCGCTGTTCCATCTCGCCGTACAGTGCCATGGCCGAGAAGCCCTGTGCGCGCAAGTAATCCGCGACTTCGCGGCAGCGCGCCTTGGTGTTGCAGAAGGCGATCGCCGAGCCGGGACGGTAGTGCTGCAGCAGGCGGGCGACGGCGGCGTCGCGGCCGTCGAAGCCGATCTCGTAGAAGCGCTGCTCGATCATGGCCGGCTCGTGGCGGGTCTCGACCGCGACTTCCTGCGGGTCCTTGAGGAAGGGCGCGGTGGCCTGGCGGATGTCGTCCGGGTACGTGGCCGAGAACAGCAGGGTCTGGCGGTAGGCCGGGCAGTCGCGCACGATGGCGGCGATCTCGTCGTAGAAGCCCATGTCGGTCATGCGATCGGCCTCGTCCAGCACCAGGGTGCGCAGGCGGGCCAGGTCGAGGGTGCGGCGCTGCAGGTGGTCGCGCACGCGGCCCGGGGTGCCGACCACGATGTGGGCGCCGAATTCGAGGCTGGCCATCTGCGGGCGCATCGGCACGCCGCCGGTCAGCGTCACGATCTTGACGTTGCCGATGCCGCGCGCCAGGCGGCGCAGCTCGTTGGCGACCTGGTCGGCCAGTTCGCGCGTCGGGCACAGCACCATGCCCTGCACCGCGAACAGCGTCGGATTCAGCTTGAGCAGCATGCCGATGCCGAAGGCGGCGGTCTTGCCGCTGCCGGTCCGGGCCTGGGCGATCAGGTCGCGCCCGGCCAGCGCCAGCGGCAGCGTGGCCGCCTGCACCGGCGTCATCTGGTGGTAGCCCAGCTGGGTCAGGTTGTCGAGGAAGCGCGGATCGAGCTGGAGCGAGGAGAAGGCGGTGTCAGTCATGATTGAAACCGCGGTCGCGGCTGGATTAGGTAGCCGGCTGCCAGATCGGCAGGCCGGTAAGGTCTAGATTGGGATCGCGCGTCCACACGGGCAGGCCGGTGGCGTCGGTGTCTTCGAGCAGCGGCATTTGCTCCTGCTTGAGGGCGATGCGGCGCGGGCGCGGACCGCCGCGCTTCGCTTCGGGAGAGAGGACAAGGGCATCGGTTTGCTGGACCGGTTCGAAACCGGGCAAGTCGAATGTCGCGTTGTCTTTCTTGTCTCGCATGCGCTGTACTGCCAAAAAAACAAAGCCCAACTACAAGAGTCGGGCTCGTTTCAAGAATTCTGGTTGCGGGGACAGGATTTGAACCTGTGACCTTCGGGTTATGAGCCCGACGAGCTGCCAGACTGCTCCACCCCGCGTCTGAGAACGCTATTGTATCGCTTATCACCTGCCGGTGCAAGCAAAGGTCTATACGACCCGCAAACGCCACAAGGAAGTCACCTCGCGCGTGCGCGCCGCGGCCAGCGGATCGTCCGGATCGCTCGCCTTCGGATGGGTCGGCCGCACGTCGTGGCGCCCGGCGACCGCCAAGCCGGCAGCCTCGATCCAGCCCAGCAGCTGCTCGCGCGAACGCAGGCCCAGGTGCTCGGCCAGGTCGGACAGGATCAGCCAGCCTTCGCCGTGTTCCAGCAGGTGGTCCTCGAGGCCGGCCAGGAAACCCTTCAGCATGCGGCTGTCCGGATCGTAGATCGCGTACTCGATGGCGGAACTCGGCTTGCCCGGCAGCCAGGGCGGATTGCAGACCACCAGGCCGGCGCGCCCTTCGGGATACAGGTCGGCACGCACCAGCCGCACCTGTTCCGACAAACCCAGCCGTTCGATATTGGCCGCGGCGCAGCCGAGCGCGCGCTCGTCCATGTCGGTGGCGATCACGCCCTGCAGGCCGCGATGGGCCAGCACGGCCGACAGCACGCCGGTGCCGGCGCCGATGTCGAAGGCCAGCGTGGCGTGCGCGGGCAGGGGCGCCTGGGCCACCAGTTCCACGTACTCGCCGCGCACCGGCGAGAACACGCCATACCAGGGGTGGATGCGCTCGTCCAGCGCCGGGATGAACACGCCCTTGCGCCGCCATTCGTGGGCGCCGATCAGGCCCAGCAGCTCGCGCAGCGAAGCGACAAAAGCGTCCTTGCCGGGACCGTAGGCTTCGCGGCAGGCGTCTTTCACGTCGGGCGCGCGCCGCAGCGGCACGCTGTAGTCCGCTTCGAACGGGATCAGGAGCATGGCCAGCAGGCGCGCGCGCTGCAGCTGGGCCAGGCGGTGGCGGTGGAATTGCTCGGTCAGCGTGGCGGCCGGTTTCTTGGAGCGTTTATTGCGCTCGCTCTTCTGGTCGAGCCGGCGCACCAGCGCCTGCAGCAGCTGGCGCGCGTTCTGGAAATCGCCGCGCCACAGCAGGCCGGTGCCGTCCAGCGCCAGCCTGTACGCCGTGTCGGCGTTCATGGTGTCGTCGGCCAGCACGACCTTCTTCGGTGCCGGCCAGCCGCTTTCCGAACGCCAGCGCGCCGAGCGTTCCTCGCCTTGTTCAACCCAGTGGATCATCGGGGCGCTCATCTGGCCGCTCAATGGTGGTGGTGCCAGTGCAGCTCGTTCGAGTCGATGAAGGACTTCACCGCCTCCGGGTTGCCGGTGGCGTGGCGCTTGATTTCGCCGCAGGCGCAGATGCCCTGGTAGGGCTGGATGTGCGAGCAGGCCGAGACTTTCTGCAGCTGGACCTTGACCGGCTTGTCGCACTTGGCGCACTTGAAGGTCAGGAAACGGGCGGGTTTGGACATGATGTTCCGTGAGTGACTATATTAGAAGGCGCGCATTTTAGCACCGCTCATTGGACGGCTCATTGCACGGTGATTGTGCTGCTGCCACCGCCGCCCGGCCGCACCAGCACCTTGGTCGCGATCCGCTCCGTCATCTCCTGCACGTGCGAGATCACGCCGACCTTGCGCCCCATCGACTGCAGCGCGTCCAGCGCATCCATCGCCACGCCCAGCGTGTCGGAATCCAGGCTGCCGAAGCCCTCGTCGATGAACAGCGACTCGACCTTCACCCGGTTCGAGGACAGCGAGGCCAGGCCCAGCGCCAGGGCCAGCGAGACCAGGAAGGATTCGCCGCCGGACAGCGAATTCACCGAGCGCACCTCTCCGCCCATGTCCTGGTCGCGCACCATCAGCGCCAGCGACGGGCCGGCCGCGTTCATCACACGCTCCAGCCGGTAGCGCCGCGCCAGCTGGGCCAGGTGCTGGTTGGCGTAACCCAGCAGCACGTCCAGCGTGAATTGCTGGGCATAGTTGCGGAACTTCTTGCCGTCGGCGGAACCGATCAGCTCCGCCAGTTTCGCCCAGCGCGATTCGACGGCGCGCTGGCGCTCGATCTCGTCCATCATCGAGCGCGCCCGTTCGCGCCGGCCATCGTCCTCGCGGACGCGCACGGCCAGCGCGGCCGCGCTCTCGTGGGCGCCGCGGCGTTCCTGCTCGGCGCTGGCCAGGTCCTCGGCCACGGCGGCGGCTGCGCGGATCGGTTCTCCGGCCGGCAGCGCTCCTTCATGCTGGCGGCGCTGAGTGCGGCGCTCGTCCAGCACGGCGGCGGCCTGGCGCGCCCCGGTGTCGAGCTCAAGCAGGGCGGCGCGTTCCTGGCTGATCCAGGCGTTGCCGACCGCGAGCAGGTCGGCCAGCTGCTGTTCGCTGTCGACCGGCTCCAGCGACGGATCCGAACCGTCGAAGTTCTCGATCCACTGGGCCAGGCGCGCTGCGGTATCGTTCGACGTTTCCTGCAGCGCGCCGATGCGTTCCTGGGCGCCGGCCTGGGCCTCGCGCACGCGCGCCTCCAGCTGGGCCGCCTGCAGGCTGGCGGCCTGGCAGGCGTTGACCCGCTCGCGCGCCGCGCTCACGGCGGCGGCCAGTTCCTGCTCGACCTCGCGCGCCGGGCGGCCGTCGAACAGTTGCGCGCGCTCGCTGCGCAGCGCCGCCGATTCCCGGTCGATGCGCTCGAACTCGGCGCGTGCGTCAGACAGGCGCGCCTCACCCTGCTGTGCGCGCGCCTGCGCGGCCACATGCTCGGCTTCCATCGCGCCCAGGCCGGATTCCAGCTTGGCCAGCCGCGCCGACTGTTCGTTCCAGGCGCGCGCGGCGGCCGCGCGCTGCCCGCGCCAGCCGGCCGGGTCGCGCTGCCATTCGCCCTGCCAGCCGGCGCCGCAGGCGTCAAACAGCACCGGCTCGAGTTCGGCCAGTACGGCGGCCAGGCTGGCGCCCGCCGCTTCGCGTTTCGCGGACAGCGCCGCGATCTCGGCTTCCAGGCGGCCCAGCGTGGCCTGCGCCGCCTGCGCCGCTTCGAGCAGGCGCAGGTGTTCGCGGTGGGTCGCATCCCAGGCGCCCTGGGCGGCGTCGCGCGCGGCTTCGGCGCGGCGCAGGGCCTGGTCGCGGCCATCGAGGTCGAGGGCCGAGGCGCGCAGGGCGTTCTGCTGGGCCGTCAGCCAGGCGGCGCGGCCTTCCGGCTCGGGCGCTTCCTCGAACAGCGGGCTGGATGCCAGTTCGTCTTCCAGTTGCTCGATCCCGTCCAGCACGCCCGCGCGTTCGTCCGCCAGCGCGCGCAGTTGCTCGGCGGCGGCATCGATGGCGGCGCGCTGGCGCGCCTGGTCGTCGAGGTTGGCACGCTGTGCCTGGCGCCGCCCGGCGACTTCCCGCGCCATGCCGTCGAGCAGGGTGTGCAGGCGCGCATCCTGGTGCCGGTAGGGGTGGTCTTCGCTGCCGCAGACCGGGCAGGGCGCGCCCGGCACGAGGCGCTCGCGCAGGCTTTCGACACCATCGGCGCAAGCCAGTTGCGCGGCTTCCAGCATGCGCTCGGCCTGGAGCACGGTGGCGTCGATGGCGCCGGCGGCGGCCTGTGCCGCCTCGAGCGCCTGGCTTGCCGTTTGGCGCGCGGCCTCGCGTTTCGCGGCCTGGTTGTCGAGCCGGCCTAGCTGGGCGCGCGCCGTCGCCAGCGTGTTGCTGGTGGCGCCGAAAGCGGCCAGGTGCTCGCGCCGGCTTTCCAGCGCGCGGCGCTCGGCGCGCAGGTCGTCGGCATCGAAGGCGTCGAGCGCTTCGATGGCCTGGGCGCGGGCGCTTTCCCGTTCGCCCAGCAACGTGGTGGCGGCTTCCAGTCCGGCGGCGGTGCGCTGGGCCGCGGCTTCGGCCTGCTGCAGGCCGGCGGTGGCACGCGCCAGCGCGGCGCCCGTATCGGCGTCGAGGGCGGCGGCCTGTTCGGCCTGGACCAGGCGCTGCTCCCAGCGCGCCCACTGGCCGGCCAGGCCGCCGAGGTCGCGCCGTGCTTCGAGCCAGCTGCGGGTTTCCAGCAGGGTGCTGCGGGCGCTGTCCAGTGCCGTGGTCTTCGCGCTCAGCGCGGCCTTGGCTTGCTCGACCTCGAGCGCGGCGGCGTCGCGTGTCTGGCGCGCCTTGTCGTGGGCTGGCGCCAGTGTCGACAGCGTGGCGTCCAGCGCCTTGGCGCGGTCGAGCAGGGGCGCCTGTTGCCGGCGGGTGTCCTCGAGCGCCTCGAACTTGCGCTCGGCCTCGATCTGGCCCGCAGCCGCCTGGCGCTGGGCGTCGAGGGCGCGCGCCAGGTCGCGCGCGCCGTTTTCCAGCGTCTGCTGGAGCTGGCGCTGCTCGTCGGCCAGGCGCTTCAGGTCGGCCACCAGCGCGCGCGCCGGCTGCACCGCATCCAGCGTGGCCAGGTGGCGGCGGCGCTTGGCGGCACCGTCGACGGCGCTGTTCGCCGCGGCCAGCGCCTCCAAGGCCCGGGTTTCACCCTGGACCAGGCGCTCGAGTTCCTGGTGCCAGCGCAGCTGGAAATCGAGCGCGCTGCGGCGCGCCTCGAGCGCCGCCAGCGCGGCCTGGGCCGCCGCGTGTTCCTCGTCCAGCGCCGCGCGCGGGTCCGGCGCCAGCGGCGCCTGGTCCTGCAGGCGCGCGCTCAGGCGGCGCATCGCCTCCTGCTCGAGCTTCGCGCGCTCGAAGGCACGGCGCGAGATCTCGCTGTAGACGGCGCTGCCGGTCAGGGTTTCCAGCAGCTCGCCGCGCTCGTTGTCGTCGGTGCGCAGGAAGGCCGAGAACTCGTTCTGGGCCAGCAGCACCGAGCGCGTGAACTGCTCGAAGGACAGGCCGATGCGCTGCTCGATCTCGATCAGGGTCTCGGTCTTGGTGTTCCCCAGCGGGACCAGTTCCGGCAGCTTGTGCAGGCTCATGTTGACGCCTTGCAGGGCGCCGCTGGCCTTGTTGTACGAACGGCGCACGCTCCAGCGCGAGCGGTAGGCGATGCCGTCGTTGCCGATGAAGTCGACCTCGGCATAGCCTTCGGCCGCGCCGCGGCGCAGCAGGGTGCGGCGGTCGTGCGCCTGGACCGTATCAAGCCCGACGTCGGGCACCTGGCTGCCGGCGCGCGCGCGCAGCAGGCGCGGGGTGGCGTCGTACAGGGCCAGGCACAGGGCGTCGAGCAGGGTGCTCTTGCCCGCGCCGGTGGGACCGCTGATCGCGAACAGGCCGCTTGACGCCAGCGGTTCGCTTTCGAAGTCGACCTCGAATTCACCGGCCAGCGAGGCCAGGTTCTTGCCGCCGATGCGCAGGATTTTCATACGCTGTCTCCCGGCATCAGCAGCTCGGCAAAGGCCGCCATCTGGTCGTCCGGCGCGGCCTCGCCGAAGCGCTGCTGCCACAGGCGGCGGAAGATGTCGTCGGGCTGCAGCTGGGCCAACTGGTCCAGCGTCAGCGCGGTGTCGACCCCGGGCGCGGTGACCACGCGCCGCGTCGGCTCGATCTTGGCCAGGCGCACCGGTTTACCCTCGAGCGCCGCCTCGACCTGGGCGCGCAGGCCCGGTTCGGGACCGTCGAGCAGCACCCGCACTTCCAGGTAGGGCTGCTCGTGCAGCGGACGCTCCGGCAGGTCCAGGGCGACCAGCGCGGCGATCGCTTCCTTCACCGGCGCCGGCGTGGCCGGCACGCGCAGCAGTTCGACCGCGCGCGGCACCGGCAAGGGCAGGATCGCGCGCGCGGCGCCGCCGTCGAGGTCGATGCGCAGCACCTGGTGCTGGTAACTCACTTCCGAAAACGACAGGGGCAAGGGACTGCCGCAATAGCGCAGGTGGTCCTGCTTGCCGACGCGCTGGGCCAGGTGCAGGTGGCCGAGGGCGGCGTAGGCGACGTCGCCGAACATCGTCGCCGGCAACGCCTCGGTGCCGCCGATCACGATGCGGCGCTCGGAATCCGGCGACGCATCGCCGCCGACCATGTGGCAGTGGCCCATCGCCAGGATCGCCTGGCCCTCGCCGCGGCACCCGGCCGCCAGCTGCCAGGCCTGGCGGTAGAGCAGAGCGGTGCCCTGCAGGTAGGCGTCGTAGGCGTCGCCCTCGCCGCGTTCCTCGACGGGGAGGCGCGGCACGTCGCCCGGGCGCAGGAAGGGGATGGCCACGCACCAGGCTTTCACGTCGCCGTGGCGGTCGGTCAGCGGCACCACCATGCGTTCGAGGTCGATCGCGCCATCGCTCGTGCGCACCACGTGGCCGACCACGCGTGTGCCGTGGGCCTCCAGCAGCGGTCCCGGGGCTTCCAGGCGGCCGGGCGAATCGTGGTTGCCGGCGATGACGACGATGTCGAGCCGGGGCAGCCGCGCGCGCGCCTGCTGCAGGAAATGGTAGAGCTGGCGCTGCGAGGCCGCCGATGGGTTGGCGGTGTCGAAGATGTCGCCGGCGATGAGCAGGGCGTCGATCTCCTCGGCCACGAGGGTGTCGAGCAGCCAGTCGAGGAAGCGCTGGTGCTCCCAGGTCCGGTCGAAATTGTGCAGGGTCTGGCCGAGGTGCCAGTCGGAAGTGTGCAGCAGCCGCATGGGTCGGTGAATGACGAGGGAAAGGGTGGCGTGGATGAGCCAGGGGCGCTCACTATAGCGCAGACGGCGACTTGCTGTAAAAAGTTCTCCGGCAAATTACAATCCTGTCATGAGCGAACTTGTCCTTTCCATCGGCGCCGCGCGCGCCCTGCACCTGGCGGCCCAGGGCATGCTGCAGGCGCGCCGCGCCCGCGCCACGCGGGACGACGTGCTGGCTGCGATCCGGCGCATGGGCGTGCTGCAGATCGACACCATCAGCGTGGTCGCGCGCAGCCCCTACCTGGTGCTGTGGAGCCGGCTGGGCGACTACGACCCGTGCTGGCTCGACGCCCTGTTGGCGGAAGGGAAGTTGTTCGAGTACTGGGCCCATGAAGCCTGCTTCATCCCGGTCGAGGATTACGGCCTGTACCGGCACCGGATGATCGACCCGGGCTCGCTCGGCTGGAAGTATTCGGCCACCTTCCTGCGCGAGCACCCGGACGTGGTGGCGCGTGTATTGCAGCATATCCGCGACCACGGCCCAGTGCGCTCGGCCGATTTCGAGCGCCAGGACGGCAAGGGCGGCGGCTGGTGGCAGTGGAAGCCGGAAAAGCGCTCATTGGAAGTGCTGTTCACGGCAGGCAAGCTGATGATCGCGCGGCGCCAGAATTTCCATCGCGTCTACGACCTGGCCGAGCGCGTGCTGCCGGACTGGGATGACGCGCACATGCCCTCGATGGCGGAGACGCGGCGCCGGTTCGTGCTGCGCGCGGTCAGGGCGCTCGGGCTGGCCAAGGCATCCTGGATTCCGGATTACCACCGTACCCGGCCGCCGCACCTGCCGCCGCAGGCGCTGCTTGAATCGGGCGAACTCCTGAGGGCACGCGTCGAAGGCTGGCGCGAGCCGGTGTTCGTGCATCCGGACCACGCGGCCCTGCTCGACCAGGCCGCCGCCGGCGCGCTGGCGCCGACGCTGACCAGCCTGCTGTCGCCCTTCGACCCGATCGTCTGGGACCGGCGCCGCGCGCTCGAGCTGTTCGGCTTCGACTACCGCCTGGAGTGCTACACGCCGGCCGAGAAACGGCGCTACGGCTATTTCACGCTGCCTCTGCTGCGCCGGGGCGCGCTGGTCGGCCGGGTCGATGCCAAGGCGCACCGCAAGGCCGGCATCTTCGAATTGAAATCGGTGACGCTGGAGCCCGGCGTGCGCACCAGTGCGCGCCTGGTGGCCGACGTGGCCGCGGCGGTCGGGCGCTGCGCGCGCTGGCATGGCTGCCCGCAGGTGACGCTGGTGCATGCCGATCCGGACAGCTTCGGCGCCTTGTTGCGGGCCGCGCTGGCGGGGACGGAGACAGGCGCGCAAGCCGCTTAGTATCGCGCGATGGGACCTCAGCGACGAGGGTCTCGGATTTGAGCTAGATCAAACGCCGACCGGGGTGCCATCCTTACACTTGGTACTTCTTCAGGCCGAAGATAACAACGAATCAACAAACAATTCGTCAGGCCTGGCCAACAATCAACGCTTCCCATCCAGCCTCGACTGCCGGCCATCCGTGCGGCGTGGGAGCCTTTTGGTGAACGACCGAGCGGAGACCGAATGCTGACGTCGACTTATACACTCGTTGCCCTGTCCGTCGAACAAACCACGGTGCGCACGGCGCTGCAATCGCTGGTCGAGGACTTGCACGCGTTGCCGGGCGATACCACGACCCTGGCCCTGGGCCGCGCCGCGCAGTTGTGCGCGCGCCTGCGCCAGGTCTACGACAGCTGCCACTGGCGCAAGCTGGACAAGTTCCTGGTGCCGGCCCTGCGCCGCCACACGGCCGCCGCCGACGGCCTGCTGCGCGAACTCGAGCAGTTGAGCGAGCGTGCGGCCGAGGCCATCTTCGCGGCCGAAGCCTGCGTGGCCCAGCTCGAGCGCCCGGTGCCGCGCGAACATTTCTGCGATGCAGTCGAGCGCGGGGTGGCGGCCTTGCGTCACCGGCTCGAGCGCGAGGAACACGAATTGTTCCCGCTGGCACGCAGCCTGGTCGGCGGCGATGCCTGGTTCGCGATCGCCAACCAGATGCTGGCGCACGACGCCCACCAGCGCGAGCAGCGCGAACCGCAGCGCCGTTTCGGGCACGGCATGCCGTATCCCGCGTCTTCGCGCCGTCCCGCACCGGCGTCCTTGTCGATTGCCCACTGACAAGTCACCGGCCCTGTTGTTCGCACGCGCCAGTCCGGTATGGCGCGAAGCCATCAGGTCTTTGTTATGATGGCGATTTTGGAAGTGCGATTTCATCATGTTCGAGTTCCTATTCAAGCGGCCGGGCGACAACAAGCCTGGCGACAAGCCGGCCGGACAGGGCGCGCAACCGGAGCAGCCAGCGGCCCCATCCTCCAGCCAGGCTTCCGCCCCGGCACGCGCGCAGCAGGCCGAAAAATTGAGCCGGCTCCAGGGCGACGAGGCTGCCGCGGTGGAATTCATTCTCCAATGCGAATTCTCCGAGCTCCGGCTCACCGCCGCCGAGTTCGTGCACAGCCCGGAAGCGCTCGAGCGCGTGCACACCGCAATGCGCAACACCGACCGCCGCGTCGCCAAGTTAATGCAGTCGCGCCTGGATGCCCATCGGCATCACGAAGCCGAGCGCCGGCGCGCCCAGGCTGCCCTCGAGCAAGCCGAAGCCCTGCTCAAGGATGCGTTGCTGACGCCCAACCACGTTGCCGACCTGGACCGCAAATGGGCGGTCATCGCCGCGCCCGAGCTGCAGGACGATTTCCAGCGCGTGCGCGCCGCGCTCGGCCAGCGCCTTGAAGCGCAGGTCGCGCTGCAGCGGGCCATGATCGACCGCCTGGCGGCCTTGCGCCAGCTGGCGGGCGCCGGCCTGCCGGCCGAGGCGATGGCGGCCCGCCTGGAGCAGTTGGCCCAGGAACAGGCCGCGGCCCTGCAGGCGCCCGAACACCCGTCGCTGCCGCGCGGCCTGGGGGCTGAATTCGGCGTCGAGCACCAGAAGCTGCAGGCCAGCCTGCACGCGCTCGAAGCCGGCCAGGCCGCGCTGGCCGCGCGCGGCGCCTTCCTCGATGCGCAGGGAGGCAAGCCGGTCGCCGAGCTGAACGCGGACGCGCTGCGCAAGGAATGGAAAGCGCTGCCGGCCTTTCCGCAGGTCGATGCCGGCGGTGAATTGCAGCGCCGTTTCGAGGACTTGCTGTCCAGCCTGCCGCAGCCGGAGCCGCGCAAGCCGAAGGAAAGCAAGCCGCAGGAAAACAGATCGCAGGAAAACAGGTCGCAGGATGGGCGTCCGGCGGGCAATAACGAAGCGCGCAAGCCGCGCGGCGCCGACCAGCATTTCCTGGACACCATGGATGCGATGGAAGCGGCCCTGCAGCAGGGTTCGCTGGGCACCGCCGCCGAACTCGACAAGGCCCTGAAGGAAGCGCGCGACAAGGGCATGCGCCTGTCGCCGGCCCAGTCCGACCGCCTGGCCCACGTGCGTGCCGAGCTCAAACGCCTGTCCGACTGGGCGCGCTGGGGCGGCAACGTGTCGCGCGAGGAACTCATCAAGAACGTGGAAGCGCTGCCGACCCAGAACCTGGCGATGAGCGAGCTGGCCAAGAAGGTCGGCAGCATGCGCGAGCGCTGGAAGGCGCTCGACAGCCTGTCCGGCGCCGCGCCGAAAAGCCTGTGGGAGCGCTTCGACGCCGCCTGCACCGCCGCCTACGCGCCGGCCGCCGCCCATTTCCGCCAGCTGGCCGACGAGCGCCATGCGAATGCCGCGCGCGGCGAAAAGCTGGTCGAGGAAGCCCGCGCCGAAATCGCGCGCCTGCAATCGGGCGAGGCCGACTGGAAGCACGTGGCCGGCACCGTGCAGCGCCTGCGCCTGGCCTGGAGCCACCTGGGCGCGATCGACCGCAAGGAAAAGAAACGCCTGGACAACCAGTTCGCCGACGCGCTGAACGTGCTGCAGGCGCCGCTCGAGGAACAGCGCAAGGGAGAAATGTCCGAGCGCGAAGCCATCATCGAAGAGGCCGCCGCGATCGATCCGCACGACCGCCACGCGATCGACACCATGCGTGCCCTGCAGCAGCGCTGGCAGGAGCACGCGCGCGCATTGCCGCTGGAGCGCAAGAGCGAGCAGGCGCTGTGGCAGCGCTTCCGCGCCGTCTGCGACGACGTGTTCCAGCGCCGCAAGGACAGCATGCACGAGGCCGACATCGAACGCCGCGCCCACGAGGCGGCCAAGGAAGCCATCAGCGCGCGCCTGGAAGCGGCCGCGCCCGAGGCGACCCCGGCCACCATCGGCAAACTGCTGCGCGAGGCGCAAGCCGAATGGCAAGCCATCGGCCCGGTGCCGCGCGCCCACGAAGCCCGCGTCGAGAAGCGCTACCACGCCGCCGTCGCCCTGGTGCAGCAGCATGCCGACCAGGTGCGCCGCGCCGCCGGCGTGGCCCAGGCCAACCAGTTGCGCGATAAATTGCGCTTGGTACAGGAGCTCGAGGGGGCGGTAGCGCAGCCGGCGGTCGACGCGATCGATTGGGAAGCGCGCTGGAGCGCCTTGCCGGCCCTCGACAGCGAACTCGAGCGTACGCTGCGCAGCCGCTTCGATGCCGCCCTGCGTGCGCTGGCCGAAGGCCGCGATACCTATGCCCAACTGCTGGAGCGCAACCGCGACACGCTGCTGCACGAACTGCTGCGCCTGGAAATCGGCGCCGGCATCGACAGCGGCCCGGAATTCGCGCGCGAGCGCCTCAAGCTGCAGGTCGAGGTGCTGCAGTCCTCGCTGAAGTCGGGCCAGAAGGGCAGCGGCGGTGCAGGTGCCGGCCCCGCGGCAAGGCTGCGCGAATTGCTGGCGCTGCCGGCCCTGGCCGACGCCCGCACGGCGTCGCGCATCGAGCAGCTGTCGATGCGCCTGGCCAGGGACGGCAAATAAGGAAGGCCAACCATGAAGCAGAAGGAAGCAAGATGATCGAAGTGCGGGTCCAGTCCGCGGATTTCGACCTGGGCGCGGAAGTCGCGCGCCTGCGTGCGGGCGATCCGCGCATCGGGGCGGTGGTGAGTTTCGTCGGCACGGTGCGCGACATGAACGACGGCGACCAGGTCGCCGAGCTCGAGCTGGAGCATTATCCCGGCATGACCGAGCGCTCGCTCGAGGATATCGTCGAGCAGGCGCGCGGGCGCTGGCCGCTGTACGGCGCGCTGGTGGTGCACCGTATCGGCCCGATGAAGCCGCAGGAGCAGATCGTGCTGGTGGCCTGTTCAAGCGCCCACCGCGGCGAAGCCTTTGCCGCCTGCGAATTCATCATGGATTACCTGAAGACCGATGCGCCGTTCTGGAAGAAGGAGCAGACGCCGAACGGGACGCGCTGGATCGACGCGCGGGTGAGCGACGACAAGGCCAGGGCGAAGTGGGCGGCGTCCTGAACTGAACGGTGGCTGGCCTGCCCGGGCACGCTTGCTGCTTGACATCAAGGCTCGAATATTGCGATCTGGCAATATTCGAGCCTTGTTCATTTTTTGAGGAGGAATCCGTCATGCACCCATCCCAGCCTGGACGTCCGAGTGGAGCGTTCGTCGGCGCATCCTGGGCCGCCCTGATCGTCGGCCTGCTGGCCTATCTGGTCGGCTTGTGGAATGCCCAGATGCAGCTCAACGAGAAGGGCTATTACTTCACGATCATGCTGCTCGGCAGCTTTGCCGCCGTGTCCTTGCAAAAGACCTTGCGCGACCGTGCGGAAGGCCAGGTCATCACCGGTATCTACCTCGGCTGCTGCTGGATGGCCATGGTCTGCGCCGTGCTGCTGCTGGGCGTCGGCCTGTTCAATGCCACGCTCGCGCTGAGCGAAAAAGGTTTCTTTGCGATGTCCTTCGTGCTGGCGCTGTTCGCCATCATCGCGGTCCAGAAGAACGTGCGTGACGTGGCTGCGCTCGGCACGCCCGCGCACGCCATCGACTAGCGCGGGCCCCCAGCCTCATCCTTGCCTGGCGGCGCCTGCCGCCGCCACGCCACCCATTCCCCCAGCCGCACACCCTCCGCTCCCTTGAACTGGCCGTGCTTGCCATGGCCGATGCGCTGCGAGCGGTAGATCCCGGTATGTCCCGAAAACAGGTAGCTGGCCACGCAAGCCAGGAAGGCATAAACCCCGATTTCGGCACCGAACAATTCGATTGCCATCAGGCTCGACGCGATCGGCGTATTCGCCGCGCCCGCGAACACGGCGACGAAGCCGAGCCCCGCCAGCATCGGCAAGGGCAGCTGCAGCAGCGGCGCCAAGGCATTGCCCAGCGTGGCGCCGATATAGAACAGCGGCGTCACCTCGCCGCCCTTGAAACCGCTGCCCAGCGAGACGATGGTCAAGGCCATCTTGCCGGCGAAATCCCAGGGCGCCACGGGCGCCGCGAACGCCGACTGGATGGCCGGGATGCCCAGGCCGAGGAAGCGGTCGATCGGCCGCAGCCAGGCGGCCACGGCGATGACGACACCGCCCAGCAGCGGACGCAACGGCGCGTACGCCGCCCTTTGCTTGACCCAGCCACCCAGCGCATGGGTGCCGTCCGCGAACAGCCTGCCGGCCAGCCCGAACAACGCACCGGCGATCAATACCGCCAGCAGTGGCCAGGGCGCGATCGCCGGTATCGCCCCAGTCGCGTAATGCGTGTGATGCACGCCCCATAGCAGGCAGATGCGGTCGGCGGCGATGGCGGCCGCCAGGCAGGCGGGCAGGGCGTCCAGGCGCATGCGCCCCAGCGCCAGCACTTCCAGTCCGAAGATCGCGCCGGCCAGCGGCGTACCGAACACCGAGGCGAAACCGGCGCTGATGCCGGCCATCAGCAGGATGCGCCGGTCCTCCATCCGTAACCGGAACACGTGGGTCAACTGGTCGGCCAGCGCGCCGCCCATCTGCACCGCCGTGCCTTCGCGCCCGACCGAGGCGCCGAACAGGTGGGAAACGACAGTCCCGCCCAGCACCAGCGGCGCCATGCGCAGCGGAATCACTTTGTCCGGATCGTGGATCTGGTCGATCAGCAGGTTGTTGCCGGCCTCGACCTCGCGGCCCAAGCGCAGGTAGAGCCAGCCCACCGCGAAACCGCCCAGCGGCAACAGCCAGATCAGCCAGCGCTGTGCCAGGCGAGTCGCGGTCGCCCAGTCGAGCGCCATCAGGAACAGGGCCGAAGCGGAACCGGCCAGCGCGCCGACCAGCAGGGCCAGCAGCAGCCATTTGGCGAGCCAGGGCAGCAGGGCCAGGTACTCTTTATATAGTGAGCTCATGCATGTCCATCGAAAGAAAGTCGGTCGGCTTCCCTGGACATGCGGCAGGCTGGACGGCGTGCGCCTGCACTTTCCCATGGCCGGGACGAACCTTGACAGGTCCAAGTGCAGGCATCATCAGCCCTGGGGGCGGTTCGTGAACGATCACGGGAGGTATGCCATCTCCGCCAACGATTGTAGCGTATAAGCCTGGCTTAAGCGATAACCGAAATTGCGCATCTTGAAAAGCCCGCACTTCACCCTTAATTTGGTTCCATGTTGAAATTCCAACCTGACTACTAGGGGATAAGAAGATGCGGCAAGACAAATTGACGACCAAGCTCCAGGAAGCACTGGCGGATGCCCAGAGCCTGGCGGTCGGCAACGACAACCAATACATCGAACCGGTGCACCTGCTGAGCGCCCTGCTGAACCAGGACGACGGCGGTGCACGCTCGCTGCTGCAGCGCGCCGGCGTCAACGTCGGCGGCCTCGCCAACGCGCTGCGCCATGCCTTCGAGCGCCTGCCCAAGGTGTCCGGCAATGGCGGCGACGTGCAGGTCGGGCGTGAGCTGGTCGGCCTGCTGAATCTGGCCGACCGCGAATCGCAGAAGCGCGGCGACCAGTTCCTGTCCAGCGAGATGATCCTGCTGGCGCTGACCGAGGATAAATCCGACGCCGGCCGCCTGGCCCGTGAACACGGCCTGGCGCGCAAGGCGCTGGAATCGGCCATCACGGCCGTGCGCGGCGGCGAATCGGTCAACTCGCAGGACGCCGAAGGCCAGCGTGAAGCGCTCAAGAAATACACCCTCGACCTGACCGAGCGCGCCCGCATGGGCAAGCTAGACCCGGTGATCGGCCGCGACGACGAGATCCGCCGCGCGATCCAGGTGCTGCAGCGCCGCTCGAAGAATAATCCCGTGCTGATCGGCGAACCGGGCGTGGGCAAGACCGCCATCGTCGAGGGCCTGGCCCAGCGCATCGTCAACGGCGAAGTGCCGGATTCGCTCAAGGGCAAGCGTGTGCTGTCGCTCGACATGGCGGCCCTGCTGGCCGGTGCCAAGTTCCGCGGCGAGTTCGAAGAGCGCCTGAAATCCGTGCTGAAGGAACTGGCTCAGGATGAAGGCCAGACCATCGTCTTCATCGACGAGATCCATACCATGGTCGGCGCCGGCAAGGCTGAAGGCGCGATGGACGCCGGCAACATGCTGAAGCCAGCGCTGGCGCGTGGCGAGCTGCACTGCGTCGGCGCGACCACGCTGGACGAGTACCGCAAGTACGTGGAAAAGGACGCCGCGCTGGAGCGCCGCTTCCAGAAGATCCTGGTCGACGAGCCGAGCGTGGAGGCGACCATCGCCATCCTGCGCGGCTTGCAGGAAAAGTACGAGCTGCACCACAAGGTCGAGATCACCGACCCGGCCATCATCGCCGCGGCGGAGCTGTCGCATCGCTACATCACCGACCGCTTCCTGCCGGACAAGGCAATCGACCTGATCGACGAAGCGGCTGCGAAGATCAAGATCGAGATCGATTCCAAGCCGGAAGTCATGGACAAGCTGGACCGCCGCATCATCCAGCTGAAGATCGAGCGCGAAGCCGTCAAGAAGGAAACCGACGAGGCCTCGCAGCGCCGTCTCGAGCTGATCAATGAAGAGATCGGCCGCCTGGAGCGCGAGTACAACGATTACGAGGAAATCCTGAAGGCCGAGAAGGCCGCGGTGCAGGGCACGACCCACATCAAGGAAGAAATCGAGCGCATCCGCCTGCAGATGGACGAGGCCAAGCGCCAGAGCAACTGGCAGAAGGTGTCCGAGCTGCAGTACGGCCGCCTGCCGGAGCTGGAGCGCGAGCTGAAGGCGGCCGAGGACGCGGGCGAGCAGGCCGAGGGCGAGGGCGACAGCAGCAAGCCGCGCCTGTTGCGCACCCAGGTCGGCGCCGAAGAGATCGCCGAAGTGGTGTCGCGCGCGACCGGCATTCCGGTGGCGCGCATGATGCAGGGCGAGCGCGACAAGCTGCTGCACATCGAGGACGAGCTGCACAAGCGCGTGGTGGGCCAGGATGAGGCGATCGAAGCCGTGTCCGACGCGATCCGCCGCTCGCGTGCCGGCCTGGCGGACCCGAACCGTCCGTACGGCTCCTTCATGTTCCTGGGCCCGACCGGCGTCGGCAAGACCGAGCTGTGCAAGGCGCTGGCCGGCTTCCTGTTCGATACCCAGGATGCGCTGATCCGCATCGACATGAGCGAGTTCATGGAGAAGCATTCGGTGGCCCGCCTGATCGGTGCGCCGCCCGGCTACGTCGGCTATGAAGAGGGCGGCTACCTGACCGAGGCCGTGCGCCGCAAGCCCTACAGCGTGATCCTGCTCGACGAGATCGAGAAGGCCCACCCGGACGTGTTCAACGTCCTGCTGCAGGCGCTCGACGATGGCCGCATGACCGACGGCCAGGGCCGCACCGTGGACTTCAAGAACACGGTGATCGTGATGACCTCGAACCTGGGCTCGGGCAAGATCCAGTCGATGGAAAACTCGGATCCGGCGGTCGTGAAGCTGGCGGTGATGGCCGAGGTGCGCGGGCACTTCCGTCCGGAGTTCATCAACCGGATCGACGAGATCGTGGTGTTCCACGCACTCGACGAGAAGAACATCGGCGCGATCGCCAAGATCCAGCTGAAGGGCCTGGAGCAGCGCCTGGAGAAAATGGAAATGGCGCTCTCGATCAGCGACGAGGCCCTGCAGAAGATCGCGGAGGCCGGTTTCGATCCGGTGTACGGCGCGCGTCCGCTCAAGCGGGCGATCCAGCAGCAGATCGAGAATCCGCTGTCGAAAGCGATCCTGTCGGGCCGCTTCGGACCGAAGGACACGATCCGCGTCGGCGTGCGCGGCAGCGAACTGGTGTTCGGCGACGAACCGGCGGTCGAGCTGGCGAAGTAAGGCGGCCAGGCTGCAGGCAGCAAGCTGAAGAGCCCGTTCCGGCATGGCCGGGGCGGGCTTTTTTTTATGCTTGCCTTATACGCGGCTTGCCATTTATGATGGTCAGGCTGTTCATCGACAGTCGTAAGCGTTTACGTCAACCAACGCGTCTCGAAACCATGCTCATCACGGGATGAGTGCGTTCGGGCGTGAGCGTTCGTAGTCGCTTTCCTCGTGTGGCATGGTTCCTCATCCTTTTGGAGCCAAGTAAATGCCTTCCGTAAACCACACGATGCGTTTCAATCACATCAGCTTTCCTTCCCGCGACGTCGAAGCGTCTGCCGCCTTCTTCGAGCGCCACCTGGGCTGCAGCGTTTCGCCCATGAGCACCAGCCGCGTCGTCAAGCGCCACGATTTCGACATCGTGATCGAAGACGCCGCCGGCCGTACGGTCGACTGGCCGGAAAACTTCCACATCGGCTTCGAACTGCCGACCGCGGCGGATGTCGCGCGGCTGTTCGACGAGTTCACAGGTGCCGGCGTGCGCATGACGACCGGCCTGATCAAGGCGGCACGGGGCTCGCGTTTCTTTTGCGAGATTCCTGGCGGCGTGCTGGTCGAGATCAACACGCGCGAAGATGCGGCCGAACCTTACCGCGCATCCTTTGGATTGGCCACAGCGAGCTGACGATTCTCTAGTGTCGTAATGAAAGCCGTTCTTCCGAACTTACACAAAGCTAAGTATAGCTAACTTTGCTGTCGAATTCCTGCTTCGCCGGGGCCGGTTTCGCCCTGCGCTTGCGCGCAGAGCCAGAGCCTTCCCCTCCACAGGCAGTCACGGCGGAACTCGCCGCAATGTGCTTCAGGTTCACGGCCGCGTTCACGTCGCGGTCGTGTGTCACGCCGCAGCCGGGACATGTCCAGCGACGCTCCCCAGCGCAAGCGCGTCGAGCACGTGACCACAGCAGGCACACGTTTTACTGCTCGGATACCAGCGATCGACCACGACGATCCGACCGCCGCAACGCGCCGCCTTGTACTCGAGCTGGCGCCTCAGCTCGCCGAACCCCATGTCGGCGATCGCCCGTGCCAGACGATGATTGCGCAGCATGCCACTGACATTGAGGTCTTCGATGCCAATCGTGTGAAAGCGCTGTGTCAGGTTGGTGGTGAGCTGGTGCAGCCCATCGCGGCGCATGCTGGCGACCCGTTCATGCAGCCTTGCCAAGGTCAACTTCGCCTTTGCCCGATTGCTTGAACGTTTCACCTTGCGCGCCAGGGCACGCGACAGCCTGCGCACCCTGCCCAGCATACGCCGCAGCGCCTTGGGCCCATCCACGGTTTCTCCTGTCGACAAGGTGGCAAGATGGGTAATGCCCAGGTCCACCCCGACCATGCCTTGGTTTTCGGCAGGAGACAGAGACGTGTCCGGGCAGTTTACAGTGATGCTGACGTACCAGTGGTCGGCCTTGCGCGAAAAGGAGGCCGAGACAATATGGCCGGTAAAACGCAAGGCTTCGCGCATGCGTACCCAGCCCAGCTTTGGAATACGGATGCGCCGGCCATCGACCTCGAATTGATCGTTGCTGATGGCGAAGCGGTCATCGATGCCCTTGCGCCGGAACTTTGGATAACGTGCGCGCCGGGCAAAGAAATTCTCGAAGGCCTGCCCCAACTGGATGATCGCCATCTGCGGTGCGCACTTGGTGACATCAAGCATCCAGGGAAACTGGACACGCTTGATACTGTTGAGTTGACGCCGCAGTGCCGCCTGATTCGGTTGCTTCAGGGTGGGATCGACCCTGGACGCGGCATATTGTCGCCCCCACTCGGTCAACCCCCAGTTGTAGGCAAAGCGCGCGACACCCGCGGCGCGCGCAAGATAGGTGCGCTGCAGATTGTTCGGGTCGAGTCGGATCTGATGCGCTACCAGCATCGCACACACGCAAGGCAAGCAGTGGGCAGGCTTGGCATTGCCAAGGCTTCAGGAGCGACTTCGTTCAATATCACCGTGCTCATATGGGATGAGACGGTGTAGCTTTGATTAAGTTCCAGCGTTATTGCAAAAGCCCTGTTCGGTACTACCGGCAGGGCTTTTTTATTGTTCGCAAGAATATTGACCACAAGAATCAAATTCTTTGTCCTGGAAAGGCGCCATGATCGATGAGCTGAGCGCTGTCCGGCCTGGGCTTTTCGCATCGTGAAAAGTAGTTCGCCAACGTGAAAAGCCCGCGTCAACGGCAGGCGCCCTGGTTCCCATTTTGAGAAATTTGCTTTCGTATCATGGGATTTAGTTTTTAAGTCCTTGAATTTAAATGGAATAAAAAAAATCCTCTGTCTTATATAAGAGTGTGGTGCCACGCACAATCAGGCCTATCATTGATCCCAACAGCACTTCCTAAGCAACCGTCTTTTCAATCAGGAGAACAGCATGGCAACTCGTGAACAGCAAATCGCAGCACTACAACAGGAATGGGACACCCAGCCTCGCTGGCAAGGCGTGGTCCGCAACTTCTCGGCCGAAGACGTGGTCCGCCTGCGCGGTTCGGTGCAGATCGAGCACACGCTGGCGCGCCGCGGTGCCGAGAAGCTGTGGGACCTGATCAACAACGAAGACTATGTGAACGCGCTGGGCGCCCTGACCGGCAACCAGGCCATGCAACAGGTCAAGGCCGGCCTGAAGGCGATCTACCTGTCCGGCTGGCAGGTGGCGGGCGACGCCAACCTGGCCGGGGAAATGTATCCGGACCAGTCGCTGTATCCGGCCAACTCGGTACCCACGGTCGTGCGCCGCATCAATAACACCTTCCAGCGCGCCGACCAGATCCAGTGGTCGGAAGGCAAGGACGACATCGATTATTTCGCGCCCATCGTGGCCGATGCCGAGGCCGGTTTCGGCGGTGTGCTGAACGCCTATGAACTGATGAAGTCGATGATCGAGGCCGGCGCGGCCGGCGTGCACTTCGAAGACCAGCTGGCCTCGGTCAAGAAATGCGGCCACATGGGCGGCAAGGTGCTGGTGCCGACCCGCGAAGCCGTCGAGAAATTGACTGCTGCCCGACTGGCGGCCGACGTGATGGGCACCCCGACCCTGGTCATCGCCCGCACCGACGCCGAGGCGGCCGACCTCCTGACCTCGGATGTGGACGCCAACGACCAGCCCTTCTGCACCGGCGAGCGCACCGTGGAAGGTTTCTACCGCGTGCGCCCGGGCGTCGACCAGGCGATCTCGCGCGGCCTGGCCTATGCGCCGTTCGCCGACCTGGTCTGGTGCGAAACCGGCAAGCCGGACCTGGCCTTCGCCAAGCGCTTCGCCGAAGCCATCCATGCCAAATTCCCGGGCAAGATGCTGGCCTATAACTGCTCGCCCTCGTTCAACTGGAAGAAGAACCTGGACGATGCGACCATCGCCAAGTTCCAGAAGGAGCTGGGCGCGATGGGCTACAAATTCCAGTTCATCACGCTGGCCGGCTTCCACGCGCTGAACTACAGCATGTTCAACCTGGCGCATGGCTATGCGCGGCGCGGCATGTCGGCCTTTGTCGAGATGCAGGAAGCCGAATTCGCGGCGGCCGACAAGGGCTTCACGGCGGTCAAGCACCAGCGCGAAGTCGGCACCGGCTACTTCGATGCGGTGACCCAGGCGATCCAGCAGGGCCAGAGCTCGACCACGGCGCTGCATGGCTCCACCGAGGACGAGCAATTCTTCGACGAGAAGAAAGTGGCCTGAGCCATTTCTTGTACTAATCAAAGCCGCAGCGTGCATCCAGCCGCTGCGGCTTTTTCATGACCAAACTTGGGGCAGGGCAGCTAACTAGTGGATAATGCGGGCAATTCGCGCGGAATTTCACCGCCGCCGCACCACTTTTTTGGAATCCCACTATGTTCAGTTACCGCCACGCCTTTCACGCGGGGAATCACGCCGACGTCTTGAAGCACTTCATTCAGGTTCAATTGCACCAATACATGAACCAGAAGGACACGCCCTACACCTATGTCGACACCCATGCCGGTGTCGGCGTGTATGCGCTCGACGGTGCGCAGGCGAGCAAGAGCGGCGAGTTCCTGGACGGGATCGCGCGGCTGTGGGAACGCGACGACTTGCCGCAGGCGCTGGCCGACTATGTGAACGTGGTGCGTGAGCTCAATCCGAGCGGCAAGCTGCGCTATTACCCGGGTTCGCCCTACGTCGCCGAGCAGGTGACGCGTCCGGAAGACCGGCTGCGCCTGTTCGAGCTGCACCCGTCCGATATCAAGCACCTGGTCGACAACTTCCGCAAGCTGGAAGCGCACAAGGCCGAGCAGGGCGAACGCGCGCGCGGGCGCCGCATCCTGATCGACTACAAGGATGGCTTCCAGGGCCTGAAGGCGCTGCTGCCGCCGCCGTCGCGCCGGGCGCTGGTGCTGATCGACCCGCCCTACGAGGTCAAGCTCGACTACAAGCACGTGCGCGACGCGCTCGAGGAATCGCTCGAGCGCTTCCCCTCGGGCACCTATGCGATCTGGTATCCAGTGCTGCAGCGCATGGAGTCGCGCCAGTTCGCTGACCGCCTGAAGCGCCTGCCGGCCAAGGAATGGCTGCACGTGACCTTGAGCGTGGCCACGCCCGGTCCCGACGGCACCGGCATGCACAGCAGCGGCATGTTCATCCTGAATCCGCCCTACACGCTGGAAGCGATCCTGCGCGAGACCATGCCTTACCTGGTCAAGGTGCTGGGCCAGGACAGCGGCGCCACCTTCCGCATCGAGCGCGGTACCCAGGTGACCGGCGCCGCGGCGGGCGCGGGTGTCGGCAGCGGTCCGCGTGCGCCGATCGGCAATGCGCGGCGCGCCAGCCCGCTGTCCGGCGGCGGCAGCCTGCGCCTGCCGGGCCAGCCCTGGACCGATGCCTCGGGTGCGCGCCCGGCCGCCAAGGGCGACGGCAAAGCGGAGGGCAAGGAGGAAGGCCGTCCGGCGCGCCCGCGTGCCGGCGAATACCGTCCGCCGCAGGGCAAGCCCGGTGGCCGCAGTGCCGCCGAGCCGTCGAACCGCCCGGGCGAGCGCGCGAATGCGCCAGCCAAGCGCGGCAACGACGCGGACAAGCGCAGCGCCCGCCCGGACGCCGCCAAGCCTGCGACAGGCCGGCCAGGCACGGCCCGGCCAAATGCAGGCCGACAAGATGCGGCCCGCCCCGGCGCCGGTCCGCGCGGTCCGAAGCGCAACGGCTCCGGCCGTCCTTGACCGGCATCACGAATCAAACGTTTGCGCAGGCAGCTTGCGCGGCACGATCGTGCCCGCGCTGCCGGTAACGATTTGATACGATGTCGAAATGTAAAGACTATCAGTCTGTAGTATAGTCGGTCCCGAGTCCAGTTCAGGCCAGGACCCGGCGCGCATGTTGCGCGCAGAAAATGTTACCCAGGAGTTTTGCATGCATGCGGTTGCAACGGCAGCGACGTCCGTGCCGTCCGATGAATTCTTCTTGGCGCGCCAACCTATTCTCGGGCGCGACCAGAAACTGGTGGCGTTCGAGCTGCTGTTTCGCGCCGCCCCGGAGCACGAGGACGCGCAACTGACCGATTATGCCGCAGCCACCGCTGCCGTGATTTCCCACGCCTCCCAGCTCGGGATGAAACAGGTGGTGGGGGAGCAGGTCGCCTTCGTCAACGTCGACGAAGTGGTGTTGATGAGCGACTTCGTCCGCTTCCTGCCACCCGATAAGGTCATCCTGGAAATCCTCGAAACCGTGCAGGCAACGCCGGCCGTGCTGGCGCGCGTGAGGGAGTTGAAGGAACTCGGCTTCAAGTTCGCCCTTGACGATGTTATAGGCCATTCCGAGCAGGTAAGCAAGCTCATGAACCTGGTCGACGTGATCAAGGTCGACCTGCAGGGCGTCAGCCGCGACGAGCTGGCCGACCTGGCGCGCACGCTGCGCGGGCCGCACCAGAAGCTGCTGGCCGAAAAGGTCGAGACCGTCGAGGAATTCCAGCTGTGCCTCGAGCTCGGCTTCGAATATTTCCAGGGTTATTATTTCGCGCGCCCGGCCATCCTGTCCGGCAAGAAGATCTCGCCGTCCGAATTGGTACTGCTGCGCCTGCTCGACCTGATCAACTCGAACGCCGACAACGAGGCGATCGAGGCCGCGGTCAAGCGCGACACCCTGCTCAGCCTGAACCTGCTGCGCCTGGTCAACAGCCACCTGACCGGGACCGGCGCCGGCCACATCGAATCGGTCGCCGAAGCCCTGGTCCGCCTCGGCCGCAGCCAGCTGCAGCGCTGGCTGCAGATCCTGCTGTACAGCGGCCCGGACGGCCACGTCGAACTGAATTCCCCGCTGCTGCAGATGGCCACCACGCGCGGCCGCCTGCTCGAACTGATGACGCTGACCCTGCATCCGGGCGACGTGGAGGGCGCCAACAATGCGTTCACGATCGGCATCATGTCGCTGATGGACGCGCTGTTCGCGGTGCCGATGCACGAGATCCTGGAGCGGGTCGAGGTGTCGCCCGAGGTGCGCGCGGCGCTGCTGGAGCGTGCCGGCGATTATGGCGCGATGCTGCAGGTGGCCGAGGAACTGGAAGCGACGCAGTGCACGCGCACCCTGTCGCAGGCGCTGGAGCGACTGGGCTTGACGACCCGGCAACTGCGCGAGATCGAGCTGGCGGCGTTCGATTGGGTGCGCGAGCTCAGCGGGACCGAGGTGCACTGAACTTGGGCTCCTGCCTGCGCAGGAGCGACGTTCATGCCTTATTGCCTGCGTTTGACGTAGTTACTGCCCCAAGAACAGGAACACCGTCGGCTTCTTGTGAAAATCCGGCCCCTTCCCAGCGGCCAATTGCCCTTTCCACTTCGCCGCCGTCAGGGTCTTGACCGACTCCGTCGGCAGCGACAGATCCGTCGCCACGCAAATCAGGGTCCCCGGCTGGCAACTGGCGACCAGCGCTTCCAGCATCGCACCGTTGCGATACGGCGTCTCGATCAGCAATTGCGTCTGTTTTTCGCTACGCGAGCGCTGTTCTAATTGCTGGATGCGCTTGGTGCGCTGGGCGGCGTCGGTCGGCAGGTAGCCGTTGAAGGCGAAGCTCTGGCCATTCAGGCCGCTCGCCATGACGGCCAGCAGCAGCGAGGACGGGCCGACCAGCGGGCGCACCGTGATGCCGTGCTGGTGCGCCAGGCGTACCAGGTCGGCACCGGGATCGGCCACGGCCGGCACGCCGGCTTCCGACACCAGGCCGGCATCGCGGCCTTCCAGCAACGGGGCGAGCAGGGCGGCCAGGGCCTGGGGCGGCGTATTGACGTTGAGTTCGGAAATCTGGATTTCCTGCAGGGGACGCGCCAGTGGATGGTCGATCGCGACCAGTTTCAAAAAGGCGCGCGCCGTCTTGGCGTTTTCGGCCACGAAATAATCGAGCTTGCTGGCGATGTCCTGCACCTGTTCCGGCAGGATGTGGGACAGGGCGTGCGCTGCCGCTTCGGTGGCACCGAGGGTGTTCGGGATCAGGTAGAGCGTGCCGGGCATGGTGGTCATGGAATCAAACGCCGAAAAAGGCCACACCGGCGCGGCGCAGCATGCCGGTGAGGGCGATCAGGGGCAGGCCGGTGAGGGCGGTCGGGTCGCTGCTGTCGATGCGCTCCAGCAAGGCGATACCAAGCGCCTCGTTCTTGGCGCTGCCGGCGCAGTCATAGGGTTGTTCGATGCGCAGGTAGGCGTCGAGCTCGGGATCCGGCATGTCGCGGAAAGTGACCAGGGTCTGCACGTTCTCGATCTGCAGCGCATGCGGGGCGGCCGGATCCAGGCGCGCGTCCAGCAGGCACAGCGCCGTGTGGAACACCACTTGGCGGCCGCGCATCAGCTGCAGCTGGGCCAGGGCGCGCGCATGGTCGCCGGGCTTGCCGATCTGCAGGCCGTCCAGCGTGGCGACCTGGTCCGAGCCGATCACCAGCGCATCCGGGTGCAAGCGGGCGATGGCGGCGGCCTTCTCGCGCGCCAGGCGCAGGGCGGTCGCTTCCGGGCTTTCCCCAGCCTGCGGGGCCTCGTCGATGTCCGGCGAAATCGATTCGAAAGGCAGCTGCAAGCGGCCCAGCAATTCGCGGCGGTAGGCGGAGCTCGAGGCAAGAATAATGCGCGGCAGGGTGCGAGTTGATGCGGAACTTGGTATCATGTCGTCCGGTCGAATAATCATAAGCAAAACAGATAGATACGGCATTCCGGCTGGCGTGCGGCATTGCCTCGATCGAGGCAATGAAAAATGCAGTAAGTCTTTGACTGTGCGGGGATAAGCCTGCTATTATCGCAGGTTTTCCGGGGAAGTTTTTCCAAATGAGCGCTTTTGTCATCGACGCCTTTGAATTTTGTCGGAACAACGGCTATCGCGAAGGCAGCACGCCGGTGGCGGACATGACCCGCCTCGCAGCCGATTGCGCCGATCCGTCGGGAACGATAAGCTGGTCGATCCAGGGCGGCCAGACGAGGGAGGGCTATCCGTCCATGACCCTGTCGGTCGCCGGTACCGTGCAGCTGGTATGCCAGCGTTGCCTGGCGCCCTTCGGCTACGAGATCGATTCCTCGACCATGCTGGTGCTGGGCAAGGACGACGCGGATGCGGACGAGATCGAGGAAGTCCTCGACGACGAGAGCATCGACGTGATCGTCGGCAGCCAGACCTGCGATATCCGGCAATTGCTGGAAGATGAAGCCCTGCTGGCCCTGCCGCAGGCACCGAAACACGAGGTGTGCCCCGATACCAAGCTGATGGACTCCCTGAAGTCCGACAAGGTATCGCCGTTCGCGGCACTGAAGAGCCTCAAGCCAGAATAAAGCAGCAAAAAGTTTATGCATCAGCGGCGGCTGAAGAAGGTTGCCCGATGCAGCAAGAACGTGTCAAACGCGTGCAGCAATCGAGTATGGCAGTAGTAGTGGTTTGTTCGGCAGCGTTATACATGTCGGCATCGTTCGCAAGGATGATTGCCGCTGGGATACTCGATGCGCATGTAATTGCATATCGATTGTGTTAGAATTTTAGAACTTATGTTTAGGAGTCATCATGGCAGTTCAGCAGAATAAGAAGTCCCCGTCCAAGCGCGGCATGCACCGTTCGCACGATTTCCTGGTTGCACCGAACCTGGCAGTCGAGCCGACCACCGGCGAGACCCACCTGCGTCACCACATCAGCCCGAACGGTTTCTACCGTGGCCGTAAAGTGATCAAGACCAAGAACGACGAGTAATCGACGTCTTGTTGTTTTGTTCGATGAAAGCGGTGTTACGTATGTTAAGTGCGTGGCACCGCTTTTTCTTTCGTTTTACACGTGACACCGGCTGCAACCCACGCTTGCACACCGTCATTTTCAAACTCGCTGACTCCGCCGTGCCAACCGCAGCGCGCCGAGGCCAGGCCGCCGCCGGCATATCATGACGCCGCGGCTCATCCCGACAAATGACAATTAAAATCTCCATTGACTGCATGGGCGGCGATCACGGCCCCTCGGTTACCATTCCGGCAGTTCTCGCATTCCTCAAGCAAGAATCCGACGTCGAACTGATCCTCGTCGGCCTCGAAGAGACGCTGCGCGCCGAACTCAAGAAACACCGTGCGGAAGCCCATCCGCGCCTGACCATCAAGCATGCCGCCGAAGTAGTGGCCATGGACGATCCGATCGAGGTGGCCCTGCGCCGCAAGAAGGATTCGTCGATGCGCGTGGCGATCGAACAGGTCAAGGGCGGCAGTGCCGCCGCCTGCGTCTCGGCCGGCAACACCGGCGCCCTGATGGCGATCTCGCGCTACGTGCTCAAGACCATGGCCGACGTCGACCGTCCGGCCATCTGCTCGATCCTGCCGAACATGAAGGGCGGCCCGACCTACATGCTGGACCTGGGCGCCAACGTCGACTGCGAACCCCATCACCTGCACCAGTTCGCCATCATGGGCGCCGTGCTGTTCCAGGCGATGGAAAAGCGCCGTCCGAGCATCGGCCTGCTCAACGTCGGTACCGAGGAAATCAAGGGCAACGAAGTGGTCAAGGCCACCGCGCCCCTGCTGCGCGCCGATCACGAGCGCGGCGTACTGAATTTCCATGGCAATGTGGAAGGCAACGACATCTTCAAGGGCACCGTCGACGTCGTTGTCTGCGACGGTTTCGTCGGTAACGTGACGCTGAAGGCCATCGAAGGCCTGTCGCGCTTCGTCAAGGCAACCTTGATGGAAACCACGCTGTCCAAACTGGGCGCACTGATCGCGCGCAAGTCGCTGAAAAAGCTGAACCCGGAAAGCTATAACGGCGCCGGCCTGCTGGGCCTGAAGGGCCTGGTGTTCAAGAGCCACGGCGGCGCGAATGCCTATGCCTTCGAGTGGGCGATCCGTCGCGCCTACGACGCGGCGAAATATAATGTGCAAGATCAACTCTCGGCTCTGATCCACGAGTTAATGCCACCCACCCCTGACACGGAAGCGCCAGGCTCAACCATTCAGCAGGTCAAGCAATGACTGTGTACAGCAAAATCATCGGCACCGGCAGCTACCTGCCGGCCAGGCGCGTCACCAACCATGAGCTGGCGGCGCAACTGGCCGAAAAGGGCATCGAAACTTCCGACGAGTGGATCGTGAGCCGCAGCGGGATTTCCGCGCGCCACTTTGCCGCGCCCGAGGAAAACGCGTCCGACCTGGCGGTGAAGGCGGCCCAGCGCGCCCTCGAGGCCGCCGGACTGCAGGCTGGCGACATCGACCTGATCATCGTCGCCACCTCCACGCCTGACTTCTACGGCAATTTCCCAAGCACCGCCTGCATCGTGCAGAACAAGCTCGGTATCCATAACGGCGGCGCCGCCTTCGACGTCTCGGCCGTGTGCAGCGGCTTCGTCTACGCGCTGTCGACCGCCGACGCCTTCATCAAGGCCGGCAACGCCAAGCGCGTGCTGGTGATCGGCACCGAAGTGTTCTCGCGCATCCTCGATTTCAACGACCGCACCACCTGCGTGCTGTTCGGCGACGGCGCCGGCGCCGTGGTCCTGAGCGCCTCCGAGGAGCCGGGCATTCTGGCGGTCAAGCTGCACGCCGACGGCAGCCATGGCCACATCCTGTGCGGCCCGGCGAATCCGACCAGTGCCGCCGTGGCCGGCCCGAGCTACCTGTACATGGATGGCCAGGCCGTGTTCAAGCTGGCCGTTACCGTGCTGGAAAAGGTCGCCAACGAAGCGCTCGGCCATGCCGGCGTGCAGGCGTCCGACCTCGACTGGCTGATCCCGCACCAGGCCAACCTGCGCATCATGAACGGCACGGCGAAGAAGCTGGGCCTGCCGACGGACAAGATGGTCGTCACCGTCAACGAGCACGGCAATACCTCGGCCGCATCGATCCCGCTGGCACTCGACCAGGCGGTGCGCGACGGCCGCATCCAGCCGGGCCATACCATCCTGATGGAAGGCGTGGGCGGCGGCTTCACCTGGGGCGCTGTGTTAGCGCGCATGTGATTCGCACCATTGCCACAACAATAAGATTCGGGAGCACCTGATTATGAGTAAATTTGCATTCCTGTTCACGGGCCAGGGCGCCCAGGCCGTCGGCATGCTGAACGGCTTCGCCGGCAACCCGGTCGTCGAGCAGACCGTCGCGGAGGCGTCGGAAGCGCTGGGCCAGGACCTCGGCAAGCTGATCGCCGAAGGCCCGAAGGAAGACCTGGACCTGACCACCAACACCCAGCCGGTGATGCTGACCGCCGCGGTCGCCGTCTATCGCGCCTGGATCGCCGCCGGCGGTCCCAAGCCGGCCGTCGTCGCCGGCCACAGCCTGGGCGAATACTCGGCGCTGGTCGCCGCGGGTGTCATCGATTTCAAGGATGCCGTGCCGCTGGTGCGTTTCCGCGCGCAATCGATGCAGGATGCGGTGCCGGTCGGGCAGGGCGGCATGGCCGTCATCCTGGGCCTGCAGGCCGACGACGTGCGCGCCGTGTGTGCGGAAGCCGAAGGTGGGGCTTTAAATGCGGGCGAAGTGGTGGAAGCCGTGAACTTCAACGAGCCGACCCAGATCGTGATCGCCGGCCACACCGCCGCGGTCGAGCGCGCCTGCGAGATCGCCAAGGCCAAGGGCGCCAAGCGCGCCATGAAGCTGGCGGTGTCGGCGCCCTTCCATTCGTCGCTGCTGAAACCCGCATCCGACCGCCTGCGCGACTACATGGCGAACCTGAATTTTGCCGCGCCGCAGATCGACTTGATCAACAACGTCGACGTGGCTATCCTGAACGATCCGGCCGCGATCAAGGATGCGCTGGTACGCCAGGCCGCAGGTCCGGTGCGCTGGGTCGAGACCATGCAGAAGATGGCGCTCGATGGCGTCACCCAGGTCATCGAGTGCGCGCCGAGCAAGACCCTGATCGGCATGGCCAAGCGCATCGACCCGGTGCTGGTCGGCGAAGCGCTGGTCGACCAGGCCGCGCTGGAACGCGTACTGGAAGCGATGCGGGCAAGCCCGCAAGCCTGAAGGCCGCGCAGGCCCATCTATATAGACAAGCTGAATCCATAAGCTGAGGACAAGAATGAATCTGGAAAACCAAGTCGCCCTCGTCACCGGTGCCTCGCGCGGCATCGGCAAGGCCATCGCCCTCGAACTGGCGCGCCAGGGCGCGAAAGTGGTCGGCACCGCCACCACCGAGTCCGGCGCAGAGGCCATTGGCGCCTACCTCGCCGAGTTCGGCGGCAAGGGCATGGTGCTGAACGTCACCGACGCCGCCCAATGCGCCGCCGTGATCGACGACATCGCCAAGAACGTCGGCCCGATCGGCATCCTGGTCAACAATGCCGGCATCACCCAGGACAACCTGGCGATGCGCATGAAGGACGAGGAATGGGACAGCGTCATCGCCACCAACCTGAGCGCCGTCGGCCGCCTGTCGCGCGCCGTCCTGCGCGGCATGATGAAGGCGAAGCAGGGGCGTATCATCAATATCACCTCGGTGGTCGGCTCCAGCGGCAACCCGGGCCAGATGAACTACGCCGCCGCCAAGGCCGGCGTGGCGGGCATGAGCCGCGCGCTGGCGCGCGAGATCGGCAGCCGCAACATCACCGTCAACTGCGTGGCGCCGGGCTTCATCGATACCGACATGACCAAGGGTTTGGGCGAGGGCCAGCATGAAGCCCTGCTGACCCAGATCCCGCTGGGCCGCCTGGGCCAGCCGGAAGACATCGCGCACGCGGTCGCCTTCCTGGCGGGGCCGACGGCTGCTTACATTACGGGTACCACGCTGCACGTGAACGGCGGCATGTACATGAATTGATTGGCGCAAGCTTATTCAACGAAATCTCAGCAGTTAGCAGTAGTTTCAGCCGAATTAGCGTCAGACGCTGAAAATAGTTTTTCAACGCGCAAACCCTGATAAAATGCGCGCACTTTCCGCAACACATACCTAATGGAGCCATAACATGTCGGATATCGAACAACGCGTTAAAAAAATCGTCGCTGAGCAACTGGGTGTTGCAGAAGCCGACATCAAAATCGATTCCTCGTTCGTTGACGATCTCGGCGCAGATTCCCTGGACACCGTTGAACTGGTGATGGCCCTGGAAGACGAATTCGAAATGGAAATCCCGGACGAGCAGGCTGAGAAGATCACCACCGTTCGTCAGGCCATCGAGTACGCCCAGGCGCACGTCAAGGCCTAATAAGTTCCAAGGTTTTCAGGAGAAGCGCTTGAGTTCACGCAACCGCCGTGTCGTCGTTACCGGCCTGGGTTGCATTTCCCCGATCGGCAATAGCATTGCCGACGCGTGGGAAGCAGCACTGGCGGGCAAGTCTGGCATTGCCAACATCACCAAGTTTGACGCCTCGGCCTTTTCGACCCGTTTCGCGGGCGAGGTGAAGAACTTCAACGTCGAGGATTACCTGCCGGGCAAGGAAGGCCGTCACATGGATGCCTTCATCCATTTCGGCATGGCTGCCAGCATCCAGGCGTTGCAGGATTCGGGGATCGTCGTCACCGAGGACAATGCGGACCGGATCGGCGTGGTCGTGGGCTCGGGCATCGGCGGCCTGCCGATGATCGAGGACACCAAGGCGGAGTACGACAGCCGCGGCCCGCGCCGCATTTCGCCGTTCTTCGTCCCGGCCTCGATCATCAACATGATCTCGGGCGACCTGTCGATCAAGTTCGGCCTGCGCGGCCCGAACCTGGCGATCGTCACCGCCTGCACGACCGGCCTGCACTGCATCGGCCAGGCCGCGCGCCTGATCGAATACGGCGATGCCGACGTGATGATCGCCGGCGGCGCGGAATCGACGATTTCGCCGCTGGGCCTGGGCGGCTTCGCCTCGGCCCGCGCGCTGTCGTCGCGCAACGACGATCCGTCGACCGCATCGCGTCCCTGGGACCGCGACCGCGACGGCTTCGTGCTGGGCGAGGGTGCCGGCGTGATGGTGCTCGAAGAGTATGAACACGCCAAGGCGCGTGGCGCCAGGATTTATGCGGAAGTCGTCGGCTTCGGCATGAGCGCGGATGCCAACCACATCACCGCGCCGCTCGAGGACGGCAGTGGCGCCTCGCGCTGCATGGTGTCGGCAATGCAGTATGCCGGCATCAACCCGGACCAGGTGCAGTACGTCAATGCGCACGGCACCTCGACCCCGGTCGGCGACGTTGCGGAAGTCAAGGGCATCAAGCGCACCTTCGGCGACCATGCGCGCAAGCTGGTGGTCAACTCGACCAAGTCGATGACCGGCCACCTGCTGGGCGGCGCCGGCGGCCTGGAGTCGGTGTTCACGGTGCTGGCGATCCACAACCAGATCTCGCCGCCGACGATCAACATCTTCAACCAGGACGAGCAGTGCGACCTGGACTTCTGCGCCAACACGGCGCGCGAGATGAAGATCGATTATGCGGTGAAGAACTCGTTCGGCTTCGGCGGCACCAACGGTACCCTGGTCTTCGCCAAGATCTGATCCCGCTCACCGGCACGTAGTCGGAACCAAAAACGCCCGTTTCTGTCAAAAGAGCGGGCGTTTGTCTTTTCTGGCCTGGCGGCCACGTCCTTGCCGATTCCCGGCATTTTTCGAATCCTCACGCTCATGTCGATCGCGGTTTCCGTCATCGTCGGGCCGTCGCGCATCCACCGTTTGTTGCTGCTCGGATGCGCGCTGGCCCAGGCCGGGGCGGCGCTGGCCGTCGGCCTGTGCGCGCCTGCACGCTTCCCAGGTGCGCCCTGGCTGGCGCTGGTGCTGGCGGGCACCGCGGCCGTGCTGGTGCGTGCCGCGGCGCGGCCGCCAAAGACGCACCGGATTGATATTTCTGGAACCGGCGACCTACGCCTGACGGTACAACAGGATGTGGGCCTTGACGGTGGCGATGGCGTGACTGGTGATGGCGCGGCGGCAACACAGGCGCGGCTGCTGCCCGGTTCCGTGGCCTGGCCGGTGCTGGTGGTGCTGCACGTCGGGGTGCCGTGTGCGGCCTTGCCACAGGTGATACCAGTATGGCGCGACAGTGTCGAACCGCATGCATGGCGCGGCTTGATGGTGGCGCTGGGCGTGATCGGACGGCGTGCCGGCTCGGAAGCCGGCGCATGACGATGAACTAATTGCAGCGGACTAACTCTCAAGCAATGACCAGGGACGCCGTGGCAGCCAACGAGGCATGTTCAGTGACAACCGAACGCGAGTGTGATCAACTGCTGGTTGAGCGCGTCCAGGCTGGCGATCGCCGGGCGTTCGACTTGCTGGTGTCGAAATACCAGCGTCGCCTGATGCGCCTGGTATCGCGCCTCGTCCACGATCCGGCCGAAGCCGAAGACGTGGTGCAGGAAACCTTCATCAAGGCGTTCCGCGCACTGCGCCACTTCCGCGGGGATTCGGCGTTCTATACCTGGCTGTACCGGATCGGTATCAACACGGCAAAGAACTTCCTGGTCACGCAAGGGCGGCGGGCGCCGACCTCGACCGAAACCGATGCCGAGCGTGCTGAAGGATTTGACGACGCGGACAGCTTGCGCGACATTAATACACCGGAATCGGTGTTGGCGAGCAAGCAGATCGCGTACACGGTGAATGCCGCCATGGAAGCGCTGCCCCTGGAATTGCGGACGGCGATCGTCCTGCGCGAAATCGAAGGATTGAGTTACGAGGAAATCTCCGAAGTGATGGCGTGTCCAATCGGTACGGTGCGCAGCCGGATTTTCCGCGCGCGTGAAGTCATTGCCGAGAAACTGAGGCCCTTGCTGGATATATCGGCTGAAAAACGCCGGTAGGGGCCGCGAAACCCGTCGCGAGCGGCAGCAGTTTGCCCGACAGTGCAAGCCATTGTCCGGCAGGTTTTGGCAGGGTTTTGGCAGATTCGCGCTAGCGAAGACCGACAGTAACGATTCCGAACGTCATGGAACCACGATGGACACGAACAAAAAAAACCGCGAACACATCTCGGCGCTGATAGACGGCGGGATTCGCGATGCCGACCAGGAACTGGCGCTGGCCGCCCTGGATACCCCCGACGGCAGCGAGGCCTGGGACCTCTACCACCATATCGGCGACCTCCTGCGCGCCGAGGCCACGCCGGACCTGTCGCCCGGGTTCGCCGCCAGGCTGGCCGAGCGCCTGGCCGCGGAAACCGCGCCGGGCCGACGCCTGGCCTCGAGCCAGGAAGCGCCCGACCCGTCCGCCATCAGCGCCAGTTCGCGCTAGCCGGGGCAGCCCCAACGCGCAGCGCCACGCGGCCATGCCGCACCGGCGCGTGGCCGGGCGGCGGCTGCCGGCACGCGGCCGTCCGTGCGTCCCCGCACGCACCGGTGCCAACGCGACAACAATGCCATTTTGTCTTACCATTACCATCATTCAAGCCCCATTTACCCTCGGCGAATGACTTTATGACAAGCAAAACTGCCAGCACCCTCCTGTCCGCCCTCATGCTCGCGGGCGTGAGCCTGATGTCCACCCCGGCCCTGGCGGCCGCACCGGTCGCGACCAATGCCGTCACCGGCCTGCCCGACTTTGCCGACCTGGTCGACAAGGCCGGCCCGGCCGTGGTCAACATCCGCACCACCGAGCGCGTGAAGCTGGGGCAGGGCGGGGCCGGCTCCGATGAGGAAATGCAGGAATTCCTGCGCCGCTTCTTCGGCGGCCAGATGGTTCCGCGCGGACGCCGCGGCGCGCCCCAGCAACAGCAGCCCGAGGAGCAGGAGGTGCAGCGCGGCGTCGGTTCCGGCTTCATCATCTCCGACGACGGCTACGTGCTGACCAATGCCCACGTGGTCGAAGGCGCGGACGAGGTCACGGTCACGCTGACCGACCGCCGCGAGTTCAAGGCCAAGGTGCTGGGCGCCGACCGCCGCAGCGACGTCGCCGTGCTGAAGGTCGAGGCGCGCAACCTGCCCAGCCTGCGCATGGGCGATTCCAGCAAGATCCGCGTCGGCGAATGGGTGATCGCGATCGGCTCGCCGTTCAACCTGGAAAACACGGTCACCGCCGGCATCATCTCGGCCAAGGCGCGCGACACCGGCGAATACCTGCCGCTGATCCAGAGCGACGTGGCGGTCAATCCCGGCAACTCGGGCGGTCCGCTGATCAACATGCGCGGCGAAGTCATCGGCATCAATTCCCAGATCGCCACCCTGTCCGGCGCCTACAACGGCATCTCGTTCGCGGTGCCGATCGACGAGGTGATGCGCGTCACCGACCAGATCAAGAAGACCGGCAAGGTCACGCGCGGGCGCCTGGGCGTGCAGATCAGCGAAGTCACGCGCGACGTGGCCGAATCGCTGGGCCTGGGCCGTGCGCGCGGCGCCGAGGTGGCGATGGTCGAACCGGGCGGCCCGGCCGAGAAGGCCGGGGTCAAGGTCGGCGACATCATCCTGAAGTTCAACGGCAAGGACATCGAGAAGAGTTCGGACCTGCCGCGCCAGGTCGGCGGCAGCGCCGTCGGCAGCCGCGCCAGCGTCACCGTCTGGCGCCGCGGCAACCAGCTCGAACTGCCGGTCACCATCGTCGAGCTGCAGGAAGAAAAGAGCCCGGGCGCACGTCCGACGCCGAAGAAGCAGACGCCGGAACAGGCGCCGAACGCCCTCGGCCTGCACGTGTCCGACCTGACGGCGGTGCAGAAGCGCGAGCTGAAGATCGAGGGTGGCGTGATGGTCGAGTTCGCCGAAGGGCGGGCGGCCACGGCCGGCATCCAGCAGGGCGACCTGATCCTGCAGATGAACAACACGGAAGTGACCAGTGCCGCGCAATTCAACGGCCTGGTGGGCAAGCTCGATCCGAAGAAACCGGTGGCGATCCTGGTGCGACGCGAAAACGCTTCGCAATACCTGGTGATCAAGCCGCGCCAGTGACCCGGCATTTCACTCCGCATTTCACCTTGTACTCGCGCAGCTACTGCCACCTGTGCGAGGACATGCTGGCGGCGCTGCAGGCCTTCATGGCGCGCGCCGGCCTGGCGTACACGGTGGATGTGGTCGACGTCGATGCCGACCCGGCGCTGGTGGCGCGTTTCGACGAGCTGGTGCCGGTGCTGTATGGCGACCTGTCCGGGCCGGAAATCTGCCACTATTTCCTGGATGAGGCGGCGCTGAAACGTAGGGTGGACGGCTTGCCGTCCACGCGGTGATAGGCACAGGCTGTAATAACGTGCACGATAACGGAGCCGCTGATAATCAACGCGTGGACGGCAAAGCCGTCCACCCTACCGTTAATGCCGTGCAGGCTCGCCCAGCAGGCACTGCATGAAAGCCCGCTTCGGCGCACTGCGGCCACTCTCCCAGAACCCTTCCAGGCGCGCCGCCGGCACCCCATCCACCAGCACGTCCAGCAATTGCGGCCGGCCGAGCAGCGCCGTGTGCGCATAGCTGGCAAAGCATTCCGCGAAGTCGTCGTAGGGATTGGTCGCACCGTACAGGCTGGCGAAATCGCTGTTCTCCAGGCCGGCGTAGGCGGTCACGATCGCCTCGCTGCCGAGCTTGCGCTGGCCGTAGAAATCCACCGCGCCGCGCAAGTCGAAGTCGGAATCCGGACGCGCCACGAAACCCTGTCCGGCCGCGGCGTTCCAGCTCAGGCCGAGGAAGGAAAACTGCCCGTCCGGCACCGGTTCCCACCATTTCGGCAGGAAGGCGTAGCCGGCCGTGAGCACGTGGCCGAACTCGTGCAGCAGCAGGTATTGCAGGGCACCGGCGCGCGTGTCCTGGCCGGGCGCGGCGATGGTCGCTTGCAGCGCATAGCCGCCGTCGCCCAGGAAGGGCAGGTTTTCCTTCCAGGTCGCCCAGGAATTCGCACCGTGCGGCGCCAGCAGGTCGACGTCGAGCAGGACCACGCTGCCAAGGATGCGTCCGCCCGGGTCGACCACGATGTCGGTGATGCCGGACGATCCCAGGCCGCGGCCCAGGCAAATGCCCAGCAGCAGCGGATCGATCAGTTCCAGCACCGAGGCCGGCATCCCGCTCAGGGCTTCGCCCAGTTCGCGCAGCAAGGCGGGCGTGGGCGTGACCGGCGCCGGAATGGCATCCAGGCCGCTGGCCTGGTTGACCTGGTGCACCAGCGCGCACACTTCCGGCGGCAGGGGCAGGATGCGCTCGCTGAGGGGCAGGCGCTGGCGCGCTTTCCAGTGCTGCGGTTCCGGGGCGATAATCATGGCGGGTCAAGTTCTTGGATGGAGTGTCACGGTTATCGGCGCCCCAGGTGAATACTTGATGGTGGGCAATAAAAAGCTTGCCCGACCGGAAACCGGGATTTCTGCCCTGAAATCCGGTAAAATGGAAGGCTTCGGATTTGGCGGGCAGTTCCGTCCCGGCCGCAAACCGCTCTTTTTGGTTTTGAGTTTTGTTAATGAAAAACATACGTAACTTTTCCATCATCGCCCACATCGACCACGGTAAATCGACGCTGGCGGACCGCATCATCCAGATGTGCGGCGGCCTGTCGGAACGTGAGATGGACGCGCAGGTGCTCGATTCGATGGACCTGGAGCGCGAGCGCGGCATCACCATCAAGGCCCAGACCGCGGCGCTGCAGTACAAGGCGCGCGATGGCCAGACCTACAACCTGAACCTGATCGACACCCCCGGCCACGTCGACTTCTCGTATGAAGTCTCGCGCTCGCTGTCCGCCTGCGAAGGCGCGCTGCTGGTGGTCGACGCCTCCCAGGGCGTGGAAGCCCAGACCGTGGCCAACTGCTACACGGCGCTCGACCTGGGCGTGGAAGTCGTGCCGATCCTGAACAAGATCGACCTGCCGCACGCCGACCCGGACAATGCCAAGAAAGAGATCGAGGACGTGATCGGCATCGACGCCTCCGACGCCACGGTCTGCTCGGCCAAGACCGGGCTGGGCGTGGAAGACGTGCTGGAAACCCTGATCGCCAGGGTGCCGCCGCCGCAAGGCGATCCGGACGCGCCGCTGCAAGCCCTGATCGTCGACTCCTGGTACGACTCCTACGTGGGCGTCGTCATGCTGGTGCGCGTGGTCAACGGCACCCTGCGCCCGAAGGACAAGATCCTCCTGATGGCGACCGACTCGGTGAACCTGGTCGAGAACATCGGCGTCTTCACCCCGCGCTCGGTCTCGCTGCCGACGCTGTCGGCGGGCCAGGTGGGCTTCATCATCGCCGGCATCAAGGAACTGACGGCCGCCAAGGTGGGCGATACCGTGACGCTGGCCAACCGTCCGGCGCCCGCGCCGCTGCCCGGCTTCAAGGAAGTCCAGCCGCAGGTGTTCGCCGGCCTGTTCCCGGTCGAGGCCAACCAGTACGACGCGCTGCGCGATTCGCTGGAAAAGCTGAAGCTGAACGACGCCGCCCTGATGTACGAGCCGGAAGTCTCGCAGGCGCTGGGCTTCGGCTTCCGCTGCGGCTTCCTGGGCCTGCTGCACATGGAAATCGTGCAGGAGCGCCTCGAGCGCGAATTCGACATGGACCTGATCACCACGGCGCCGACCGTGGTGTACGAGGTCGAGATGCGCGACGGGTCCATCATCCGCGTCGACAACCCGTCGAAGATGCCGGAACCGTCGAAGATCAACGAAGTGCGCGAGCCGATCGTCGACGTCAACCTGTACATGCCGCAGGAGTACGTGGGCGCGGTGATGACCCTGTGTAACGGCAAGCGCGGCGTCCAGATGGACATGGCCTACCACGGCCGCCAGGTCAAGCTGCACTACGAGATCCCGATGGCCGAGATCGTGCTGGACTTCTTCGACCGCCTGAAGTCGACCTCGCGCGGCTACGCCTCGATGGACTACGAGTTCAAGGAATACCGCGCCGCCGACGTGGTCAAGGTCGATATGCTGATCAACAGCGAGAAGGTCGACGCGCTGGCGATCATCGTGCACCGCGCCAACGCCCCCTACCGCGGACGCCAGGTGGCGGCCAAGATGCGCGAGCTGATCCCGCGCCAGATGTTCGACGTGGCGATCCAGGCCGCGATCGGCGCGACCATCATCTCGCGCGAGAACGTCAAGGCCTTGCGCAAGAACGTGCTGGCCAAGTGCTACGGCGGCGACATCAGCCGCAAGAAGAAACTGCTTGAAAAACAAAAAGCCGGCAAGAAGCGCATGAAACAGGTGGGCTCGGTGGAGATCCCGCAAGAAGCCTTCCTGGCCATCCTCCAAGTGGAAGACAAATGAACCTGCAATTGATTCTCGGGAATTTTGCCCTGATCCTGTTCGTGGCCATGCTGGTCACGGGCGTCATCTGGTGCCTGGACGTGTTCCTGCTGTCCAAGCAGCGCCGCGCCAGGGCCGACGCCGCCCTGGCCGAATACGACGCGCGCCACGCCAAGCTGACCGCCGATGGCATCAAGGTCGACAACGGCAACCGCGCGGCGATGGAAGCGGCGATCCTGCGCCAGCCGACCTGGGTCGAGTATTCGGGCAGTTTCTTCCCGGTGATCGCGCTGGTGTTCTTCCTGCGCTCCTTCCTGTTCGAACCGTTCAAGATCCCATCCTCGTCGATGGTGCCGACCCTGCTGGTGGGCGACCTGATCCTGGTGAACAAGTTCGACTACGGCATCCGCCTGCCGGTGATCAACAAGAAGATCGTCGAAGTCGGCAATCCGCAACGCGGCGATGTCATGGTGTTCAAGTATCCGAAGGACATGACGCAGGATTACATCAAGCGCGTCATCGGCGTCCCCGGTGATAAAATCACCTACGAGAACAAGCGCCTGACCGTCAACGGCGTCCCGGTCCAGTACGAAGCGATGGACGAGTACCTCGACGACGAACGCCCGGTGTACCACAAGCAGTTCCTGGAAAAGCTGGCGAATGCGCCGCACCGCATCCTGAACATGGATGAGGCGCGCACCATCAACCTGAGTGCCGTGGAGGATTTCCCCCATCACGAGAATTGCACCTATTCCTACGATAAATTTACCTGTATCGTACCTGAGGGCAATTATTTCATGATGGGCGATAACCGCGACAACAGCGCAGACAGCCGCTACTGGGGCTTCGTGCCGGACCAGAACATCGTCGGCAAGGCTGTGTTTGTTTGGATGAACTTCGGCAACCTGAAGCGCATCGGCGGTATCCACTAAGCCAGGGAGCCACGATGCAGGCAGGTGCGAAAGTCAAAACGAAACGTTATCGGATTTACGCGGAAAGCGGCGTCACGCTGTCCGGCCTGATCGGCGCGCTGTTCGTGCTGGGCGCGATCGCGCTGGTCTTGATCAAGGTCACGCCGGCCTGGATCGAGTACCGCGCCATCAAGGGCGCGATCGTCAAGGCCAAGGCCGCCGGCGGCGAGCCGCGCGCGATCCGCGATGCATTCGACAAGAGTGCGGAGGTCAACAACGTCGACGCCATCCGTGGCCGCGACCTGCTGATCGACCGCGAAGACGGGCAGGTCCAGGTCGCCTTCCGCTACGAAAAGCGGGTGCCCCTGGTCGGCAACACCAGCCTGCTGTTCGATTTTACCGGCACCACCGACCCGAGCGGCGTGGTGCCCGACGCCGACAAGGCGGCACCGTAGTCAACCGGCCTGCGACGCAGACCGGGCGCGGTCGAAGCGGCGGGTGCGCGACAGTCGTCCCTTGCCGCGTGCCCAACCAGAGAAACAAGAAAATGAATCTTCAGTTATTGCAAACGCGCCTGGGTTACAGCTTCCGGGATCCGAGCCTGCTGCAGCAGGCGCTGACCCACCGTAGCCACAGCAGTCTGCATAACGAGCGTCTCGAATTCCTGGGCGACTCGATCCTGAACTGCGTCGTCGCGTCGATCCTGTACGAGCGTTTCAACGGCCTGGCCGAGGGCGACCTGTCGCGCCTGCGCGCCAACCTCGTCAAGCAGCAGTCGCTGTACGAGATCGCCCAGAAACTCGAACTGTCGAACTTCCTGCGCCTGGGCGAGGGCGAGCTCAAGTCGGGCGGTTTCCGCCGTCCGTCGATCCTGGCCGACACCCTGGAAGCCCTGCTGGGCGCCATCTTCCTCGACGGCGGCTTCGATTGCGCGCGCGCCACGATCCGCGCCTTCTACATCCCGCTGCTGGACTCGGTCGATCCGCGCACCCTGGGCAAGGATGCCAAGACGCTGCTGCAGGAATTCCTGCAGAGCAAAAAGATATCGCTGCCGACCTATAACGTGGTCGCCACCCACGGCGCCGCCCACAGCCAGGAATTCGAGATCGAATGCCTGGTGCCCAAGCTCGGCATCCAGGTGTTCGGCCGCGGCGGCAGCCGCCGCGCCGGCGAACAGGCCGCGGCGCGCCTGGCGCTGGACGTCGCCGAGCATGCCGTGCAGAAGGGGCCGGGGGGCATGCGCAAGGCCAAGCAGCGCTCTGCGCAATTGAAACTGGCCGGCATTGCAACCGATCAAACCGCAGATCAAACCGCCGACCAGAGCGAACTGTCGATGCAGTCGGAAGACCCGCAGTCGCGCCAACAATCACCTCAGCCGTAAGAACACCATGAACACCGAAATCCAAGCCGACGACAACAACGACGCACCCGCAGCCGGCGTGCCGGAACACTTCCGCTGCGGCTACATCGCCATCGTCGGGCGTCCGAACGTCGGCAAGTCGACGCTGATGAACGTGCTGATCGGCGCCAAGGTCTCGATCACCTCGCGCAAGGCGCAGACCACGCGCCACCGCATCACCGGCATCCAGACCCGTGACGACGCCCAGTTCATCTACGTCGATACCCCGGGCTTCCAGACCCGCCACGCGAATGCGCTGAACAAGACGCTGAACAAGACGGTGTCGAACACGCTGACCGCCAGCGACGTGATCCTGTTCCTGGTCGAGGCCGGCACCTTCGGCGCCGCCGACCAGCAAGTGCTGGACCTGCTGCCGAAGAACGTGCCGGTGATCCTGGTCATCAACAAGTCGGACCGCATGAAGGACAAGGCCGAGCTGATGCCCTTTGCCGCCAAGCTGGCCGCGCTGCGCGACTTCACCGCCGTGGTGCCGGTCTCGGCCAAGCTGCGCTTCCAGGTCGATGCGCTGGAAGGCGAGATCCGGCGCCACCTGCCGGAAAATCCGCCGATCTTCGGTCCGGACGACATCACCGACCGCAGCGAGAAATTCCTGGCGGCCGAGATCGTGCGCGAAAAAGTGTTTCGCCTGGTGGGCGACGAATTGCCCTACACCAGCACCGTGCTGATCGAACAATTCCTCCAGGAAGGCAATCTGCGCCGCGTGTTTGCCGCCATCCTGGTCGAGCGCGACACCCACAAGGCCATGCTCATCGGTAACAAGGGGGCGCGCCTGAAAGAGATTTCGACCCAGTCGCGCCTGGACATGGAAAAGCTGTTCGGCGGTCCGGTCTACCTCGAGATCTGGGTCAAAGTCAAATCCGGCTGGGCCGACAACGAAGCCGGTCTGCGCGCCTACGGCTACGAATAAGGCGTATCCTCAAGCCCATGCCCGGCCAGGACGACGACACTCCCGACAGCGTTCAAGAAGCGCGCCTGCCTTATGCGCCCGGGCCGGGACCTGTTCAGCCCGTTGATACACTCGCGACCTTACCGACTACAGTGCCGCTGGCCGTGACGACAGCGGCCTCGGTCGCCTCGCGGCCCGAACGGCGCCGCCTGCCAGCCGGGCGCGACGGCAAGGTGCTGGGCCAGCCTGGTTTCGTGCTGCACAGCTATCCCTACAAGGAAACCAGCCTGATCGTCGACATGTTCACGCGCGACTTCGGGCGCATCGCCGTGGTCGCGAAGGGCGCGAAACGGCCGCTGTCGAAGCTGCGCGGCGTGTTGCAGACATTTCAACCTCTGTCCGTCTCGTTTTCCGGCAAATCCGAACTGCGCACGCTGATCGACGCCGAATGGGTCGGCGGCATGCTGCCGCTGGAAAAGACGGCCCTGTTGTGCGGCTTCTACCTGAACGAATTGCTGGTCAAGCTGCTGGCGCGCGACGATGCGCACCCGGCCTTGTTCAACCATTACGTCGCCACCCTGAACGAGCTGGCGCACGGGGAGCCCGCACAAATCGCCTTGCGAAAATTCGAACGGGCCTTACTTAAGGAAACCGGGGTCGCCGCCGACCTCACGCGTTGCACCACGACGCGTGCGCGGGTGGAGGCCGAGGGCCGTTACGTGGTCGACCCGGAGCGCGGCGCACGCACGGCCGTGGCTTCGGACACCTGGCCCCTGGTTTCGGGCAAGACCCTGATGGACATGGAGCGCGAGGACTACGGCGACCCCCAGACCCAGGCCCAGAGCAAGCAGCTGATGCGCTTCCTGCTGGCCTACCACCTGGGCGGCGCGCCGCTGAATACCCGGCAAATTCTCATCGACCTGATGCAGCTTTAAAAAGAATACGACTACCATGAGCTTCCTGCACCCAACCGGCTCGGTCATCGACCTGGGCGTCAACATCGACCACATCGCCACCGTGCGCAATGCGCGCGGCACGCCCTATCCGGACCCGCTGCGCGCCGCGCTGCTGGCCGAGCAGGCCGGCGCCGACCTGATCACGCTGCACCTGCGCGAAGACCGCCGCCACATCAAGGACGCCGACGTGCTGGCGATCCGCCCCGAACTCACCACGCGCATGAACCTGGAAGCCGCGGTGACCCCGGAGATGGTCGACTTCGCCTGCCGCGTGCGTCCCCAGGACGTGTGCCTGGTGCCCGAGCGGCGCGAGGAAGTCACGACCGAGGGCGGCCTCGACGTGGTGCGCTTCTACAAGGAAGTCGAAAGCGCGATCCGGCAGCTGAAAGGCGAGGGCATCCGCGTCTCGCTGTTCATCGACGCCGACGAGCAGCAGATCGCCGCCGCCGCCGCAGTCGGCGCGCCAGTCATCGAACTGCACACCGGCCGCTATGCGGAAGCCGAGGATGAGGCCGAAGCGGTGCAGGAACTCGAGCGCATCCGCCTGGGCGTGCGCGCCGGCATCAGGCATGGCCTGCGCGTGAACGCCGGCCATGGCCTGCACTACACCAACGTGCAGCCGGTCGCCGCCATCGCCGAGATCCATGAGCTGAACATCGGCCACGCGATCGTCGCCCATTCGCTGTTCGTGGGCTGGGAAAACGCGATCCGCGAGATGAAGGCGATCATGGTCGATGCGCGCCTGGGCCTGGCGATCGGCAAGCGCCAGTCGGAAACATGAGCACCATCTACGGCATCGGCACCGACATCGTCCAGATCTCGCGCGTCGAGGCGGCCCTGGCGCGCAGCGGCGAGCGCTTTGCGGAAAAGATCCTGGGGCCCCAGGAGCACGAAAAATACCTCGCCCGCCGCGCCAAGAACGACGTGCGCGGGCTGCGCTTCCTGGCCACCCGTTTCTCGGCCAAGGAAGCCTTCTCCAAGGCGATCGGCCTGGGCATGCGCATGCCCATGACCTGGCGTTCGGCCCAGATGCTGAACGCCCCGAGCGGCAAGCCCATCATCGTCTGCAGCGGCGCGCTCGAGGCCTTCATGCGCGAACACCGGCTCACGGCCCAGGTGACGATCAGCGACGAGGCCGACTACGGCGTCGCCTTCGTCATCGTGACGCAAGAGCCTGCGCCGGTTTGATACTCATTTGAGTTGGCGCAGTAATCATTTGATCAGTAAAGCGAAGTGAGCAAAGACGTAGAAGGACAGGCTCATCCGGAGCCGCAGGACACCATCCCCTCGCCGGACGAAACGTGCGAGAGCAAGGACAGGCCGGTTGCTTATGCCCAGGCCGCAGGCAATGCCGGCGCGTCGGCGGTGCCGGCATCGGCTCCCGTAAAGCGTAGCCGCAAGCCGGCAGCCGCGGTACCGAAACCAGCAGCCCCGCGCGTCCGGCCCGACGCCTGGCAAGCCATGAAAGAGGAAATGAACGCCACGATGACGAAGGACGCGACTTCCCCCGTACGCCCCAGCGACGAAGCCCGCGAGCAGGTGCTGGCCACCGTCGCCAAGCTGCCGGGCCTGCCCGGCGTGTACCGCTATTTCGACGCCGAGGACAGGGTGCTGTACGTCGGCAAGGCGCGCAACCTCAAGAACCGCGTGTCGAGCTATTTCCAGAAGAACCTGTCGAGCCCGCGCATCGCGATGATGGTGTCGCAGATCGCGCGCCTGGAGACCACGGTCACCAGCAGCGAGGCCGAGGCGCTGATCCTGGAAAACAACCTGATCAAGACCCTCAAGCCTCGCTACAACATCCTGTTCCGCGACGATAAATCCTACCCCTACCTGAAAATCACGGGCGGCGACTATCCGCGCATGGCGTATTACCGCGGCGCCCTGGACAAGAAGAACCAGTACTTCGGACCTTTCCCGAGCGCCTGGGCGGTCAAGGAATCGATGCAGCTGCTGCAAAAGGTCTTCATGCTGCGCACCTGCGAGGACAGCGTGTTCAGTAACCGCACGCGTCCCTGCCTGCTGCACCAGATCGGCCGCTGCAGCGGTCCCTGCGTCGACCTGGTTGCCAAGGACGACTACAAGCGCGACGTCGACAACGCCGCCAAGTTCCTGCGCGGGCGCCAGAGCGAGGTCATGGAAGAGCTCGAGAAGAAGATGCTGGGCTACGCCGAGAACCTGCTGTTCGAGCAGGCCGCCAGCGTGCGCAACCAGATCCAGGCCCTGTCGCGCGTGCTGCACGCCCAGAGCATGGAAACGGTGGGCGACGCCGACGTCGACGTCATCGCCGTGGTGGTGCAGGGTGGGCGCGCCTGCGTCAACCTGGCGATGGTCCGCGGCGGGCGCCACCTGGGCGACCGCGCCTACTTCCCGACCCAGGTCGGCGACGCCATCGGCGACACGCTTGGCGAGAGCTCGATCGAAGCCGACGTGCTGGCGGCCTTCCTGGCCCAGCACTACGCCGACAAGTTCATCCCGGGCGTCCTGATCCTGAATATCGACTTCGACATGCCGGAACTGGTGGCCGCATTGGCCGAGCAGTGTGGCCACCGCATCAATTTCGTGTTTCAGCCGCAGGGCCAGCGCCGCCAATGGCTCGAGATGGCCTGCAAGGGCGCCGAGATCTCGCTGGCGCGCCTGCTGTCGGAGCAGGGCTCGCAGCAATCGCGCACGCGCGCGCTGGCCGAGGCGCTGGCGCTGGACACCGATGCCGAGGAACTCGAGACCCTGCGCATCGAATGCTTCGACATCAGCCACACCGCCGGCGAAGCGACGCAAGCATCGTGCGTGGTGTTCCACCACCACCAGATGCAGAACGGCGAATACCGCCGCTACAACATCAACGACATCACCCCCGGCGACGATTACGCGGCGATGCGCCAGGTCCTGATGCGGCGCTACGAAAAGGTGGCGGGCGGCGACGGCGTGATGCCCGACATCGCCCTGATCGACGGCGGCAAGGGGCAAGTCGAGATGGCGCGCCAGGTGTTCTCGGAACTGGGCCTGGACGTGAGTTCCATCGTCGGCGTGGCGAAAGGGGAGGGCCGCCGCGTGGGCCTGGAAACCCTGATTTTTGCCGATGGCCGCGACCCCCAGGAACTGGGCAAGGAATCGGCGGCGTTGATGCTGGTGGCCATGATCCGCGACGAGGCGCACCGCTTCGCCATCACCGGCATGCGCGCCAAGCGCGCCAAGGCGCGCCAGGCCTCGCGCCTGGAAGAGATCGAGGGTATCGGCGCCAAACGCCGCCAGAAGCTGCTGGCGCGCTTTGGCGGCCTGCGCGGGGTGGTTGACGCCAGCGTCGAGGACCTGATGTCGGTCGAGGGTATTTCGAGCACGCTGGCGGAAGAGATCTATCGCCAGCTGCATTGACCGGCGCGGGAAGGGGGCGGCCGTGCACGGCACGGCTGAGCTGAACTGGTTTAAAGAGCAAGAGCCATGTAGACTAGCGGCGCGAGCATGACAAGTCAGCCAGCTCCCAGATTCCCCCGTTCCCGAATGTTCACATGCCCTTTAACATCCCGATTCTCCTGACCTGGCTACGCGTCGCGCTCATCCCCCTGGTTGTCGGCGTCTACTACCTTCCTCCCCACTGGCTGCCGGTGGCCGACCAGAACCTGGCCGCCACCGTCGTCTTCATCGTCGCCGCCATCACCGACTGGTTCGACGGCTACCTGGCGCGGCGCTGGAACCAGACCTCGGCCTTCGGCGCCTTTCTGGATCCGGTGGCTGATAAACTGATGGTGGCCGGTGCGCTCCTGATTCTGGTCCAGCTGGGCCGTGTGGACGCCGTCATCGCCTTCATCATCATCGGCCGCGAGATCACGATCTCGGCGCTGCGCGAATGGATGGCCGAAATCGGCGCGCGCAAGTCCGTGGCCGTCAGCTCGCTCGGCAAGATCAAGACTGCGGCCCAGATGATCGCGATCCCGATGCTGCTGTTCCATGACACCCTGTTCGGCATCGACATGCACATGATTGGCGAGCCGCTGCTGTGGATCGCGGGCGTGCTGACGGTCTGGTCGATGTTCTACTACCTGCGCAAGGCCTGGCCGCTGATCAAGGAAAAATCGGGAAGCTTATAAGCTTTCGCTTAAGTCATCCTTGACACATAGCTCAGCATCTCTATAATGCCCCCCTGTTGCGAGACATTGCAGCAAACGAAACGAAGCGGGAGTAGCTCAGTTGGTAGAGCGCAACCTTGCCAAGGTTGAGGTCGAGAGTTCGAGACTCTTCTCCCGCTCCAGAGTTTGCAGTAATCGACGGCAGCACGCAGTAAAATGGTTGTCTTGGAGATTTGTAAAAATTCTGAGATAATCTTAGTCCCAGCGACGCGGGAGTAGCTCAGTTGGTAGAGCGCAACCTTGCCAAGGTTGAGGTCGAGAGTTCGAGACTCTTCTCCCGCTCCAGTCATCGCAAGATGAATCTGGGGCACACATAAGTAAGACTCCAATGCGGGAGTAGCTCAGTTGGTAGAGCGCAACCTTGCCAAGGTTGAGGTCGAGAGTTCGAGACTCTTCTCCCGCTCCAGTGTTTTGCGAATGGCGAATGAACTCCTGTGCGGGAGTAGCTCAGTTGGTAGAGCGCAACCTTGCCAAGGTTGAGGTCGAGAGTTCGAGACTCTTCTCCCGCTCCACAGTCGTTCTTCGACAGCAGTATCAGGTAGTACCCATATGCGGGAGTAGCTCAGTTGGTAGAGCGCAACCTTGCCAAGGTTGAGGTCGAGAGTTCGAGACTCTTCTCCCGCTCCAGTTTCAGGAAAGCCAGCCTTTCCGTGTCGATGTGGCTCATAACCCGCCACGCCGGCATCGTCGGTAGTTCACCTCGGGCGAGGTAGCAAAGCGGTTATGCAGCGGCCTGCAAAGCCGTCTAGACGGGTTCGACTCCCGTCCTCGCCTCCAAATTTCCTCAGTAGGACAGCGTTTCACCACCGGTTCAGCCTGGTTTCAAACCGCACGGAATTTGCGGTGCACCGCGCCTGTAGACGGCTAAATCGCCGTCTACATCTTGGTGTAACTCGACCAGGATCAACTAGTTTGGCCTTTCTGTAGCATACGACGCGCAGATCATGGCCAACATCACCAAGCGCTCATACGGCTTCCAGTTACGCATTGTCCACAAGCTTTTGCCTAAACCATTGTGGGCAACCTTCGACACGCGCGAGGCGGCCGAGCAGTACGGCCGGCAACTCGAAGGGCTTCTCGCTCAGGGGATCGTACCTGCGGCTCTGCTGGAACGGGAAACGCCCAAGCAAGAGATCTGGACAGTACAGCGATGCATCGTCGAATATCTCAGGCATAACTCTGTGCCGCTGTCTGACCAGAAACTGCTCGGCACAATCACGCCGAGCATTGCAAAGCTGAGCACTGCCTCGCTCAACTACGCATGGGCTGAAGCCTGGGTTCGCGACATGAAGCGTGTCGATCACCTGGCCCCGGGTACGATTCGCAAGCGGCAGGGCGCGCTTGCGCGGTGTTTTGACTGGATGACCAGGAAGCATGCTGAGATCGTGGCGCAGAACCCCTTGCGTCTCTTAAAGCGGGGGTGCGCCAGCTACACTGAAGCGGACTCCGAAGCGCTAGCGGCCCACGGTAAAAAGGCGCGGGTCGACGAGGAGCGGGACCGGCGGCTT
>Ga0265780_10000378_pt1 | contig 70564 bp, 53 predicted proteins | sample P1T30metagenome_FD_192432 | JGI IMG/M metagenome (GOLD analysis project Ga0265780, IMG submission 192432) | Plant litter microbial communities from East Loma Ridge, Irvine, California - P1 T30 | ecosystem: Environmental > Terrestrial > Plant litter > Unclassified | place: USA: California...
CAAAGATAGCCACGTCTTGACCACAATCGAGCAGCCGCCTGCCTGCCTGCCTCCCTCGACTTCACCCCGCCAGTTGCCGGTCTCTCTCAATACACATGTTATTCGTCACTGGTACAAGCATCCTAGAGGGACAATTCGAGTGAGTCCTCACTACGACAGAAGATATGGTGTTGGATCTTCAAAATGCGCAGGATAGCGAACGCGAACAACATAAGTGAGGTCAAGGACGCGGGAGCTAGCAACAGCTCACACGCAGCAACAGGCAAGATAGAATCGAACAGCCAGTACAACAACGAGCCTAAAATGCGGCGCGCAGGAAAACATAAATTCATAACAGGGTATCTTAAGAAAAAAGTGGCGCCATCCAAACAGCGCGAACACCAACACCTATTCCAAATCCACCGACCCAAGCCCTCTCTCCTCAACCGCCACCCTTACACCCTTCCTGACCTTCTCCAGCGCCTCTATCCAAGCACCAGCGCTCGATGAAGTACTGCCATCAGCATCCTCCTCCACCACCCAACCCATCCACTTCACAGCCGCAACAGCCTTCCCCAAATCCCGCTCCTCAACAACCACACCCCTCAAATACCTAACCAGTGCACCTACATCCTCCTCATACGGACCCTCGGCGCAGAACTCGCGATGCCAGGCCTTGATCGCGCCCCTCAAATCCGGCAGAGCAGACAGTTTCGCAGAAGTGAAAGTCGGCGGCGCAGGCAGCGGGTCCAGCAAAATTGTGCGCGCCTCTTCCACCTCGCCGTTCTTCTTCTTGTGGGAAACCGCTTTCTTGGCTCGCTGTGCTTGCTGTTGGTGGAGCGAGAGATCGATGCCACCGGTACGCTGAAGGCGGCTCTGGCGCTGCTGGTCGAGGATCTCCTGGCGTATGTCTTCGGGGAGAGCTGCTAGAAAATCCGGATCAAGGGCTTCGGGCTCCGGAGTGGTATCCGCCGAGGTTGTAACGATAGCTCTGTCGTCGTGGCGAGAGCGGGCGACAAAGTTCGATTGGGTCAGAGTCGAGTTGTCGGCCTGTGCTGCGCGGAACTTGCTCGCCAGCAAACCGCCGCCTCGCTTACGGCGGACGATTTGCTTGGGCGGAGGGATAACGCGGTTCTTGCGCGGTGATTGTGGGAGGACGGACTGGTCGTGCTTTTTGCGAGGGGACCTGTAGAAGCCTAGGATCTCGGCGCGGACGTCATCTGGCAGCGCGTCGAGGATGGAGGGATCCAGCTGGGACATGTTGGGTAATGCCACGGCTGGACTATCTGCGCGGGGCTGCGCTTTGGCGGGACCTTTCAGCAGGTCGTTGTCGACTATGGGCTCGATGGACGGCCGCACATGCTTGGTCAACTTTGCACGAATGTCTTCGGGCAGCTCACTGAGCACCTTTGGATCAACTTGAGTTGGCAGCACGAACTGCGTTCCGAAGACGTTCAATGGCTTCTTGGTGGGTGTCGTGGCGGTGACAGGTTGAAGATTGACACTTGGCTGGTTGAAGTCTCTGAAGCGTTGTTTCTGTGGTGTTTTTACGTCGTCGGTGATCTCATCTTTGGTTTGCCTCTCCTTCGCACCATCTGCTGCTGCCTTCGAGGTGGGACCGGTCTTGAACTGCAGCCTTCGCTGACTGCCTTCAGCCTGCCCGTCTGCGCTCGTCTTAATCGGCTCCAGCTTTTGCATCTGTATTCCAATTCCTCGCAATTCTCCAGGCGAGAAACCGAAGGACCTCATCATGGCAATTGCATCCTTCGTGAGAGCCGCTGCATCGTTCGTCGCAACACCCAGCTGCAAGCTCTTGTTGAACGTGTCGCATTTGCCGTGTCCAAGATGCTTTGGCGGATCGAGAGGAGCATCAGTCGCCCGTCGCATGACTTTCATCGTGAGCTGCCGGCCTTTTACCCTTTCTTTCAGCAGCCGCTTGTTCAACTCTCCACACAGGCCTTGCATGAACTCATCGACCTGCTCTTGGTTCTCGAATCGAACGCCCCAGTTGACTTCCGCCGAGACCGACTTCCTCACCACGCCTTCACCGACCTCGACTCGATCAATTCCGCGCGAATAGTCCCAGACCTTCTCGCCAGTCTTCGGTCCCAGAGTGTTGATGAGCTTCTCGCGCGTGCACTCGCGAATGTCTTTGACCAGTTTGATGCCGATTTCTTCGAGCTTCCCACCTATGCTCCATGCAATACCTGGCAGCGATTGGACTTCCAGCTGGCCCATGAAGTCTAGCACGTCTTCGGGTTTCAGGTGGTACTGACCAGCAGGCTTCGCTTTGCGCAGAGCCACTTTGGCTAGAAGGATGTTGCCTCCAATCCCGACCGAGACCGCGCACCCGGTCTTTGCTAGGACTTCGTCCCGCACAGCTTGTGCAAGCTCGTCTGCTTTGCTCTGCTCACGGTAGTTGCTGCCTTCGCTTCGTTTCACACCGTCTGTGCCACCTTCTGCGATGCAAATAGCGCTGATGTCGACAAGTGCTTCGTCGATGCTGACACTCTGCACGACGCCGCCTGTCGCGAGAATCGAATCATAAAACAGTCTGCTCGCTGCTTCGTACCCTGGAAAGTCGTATGGCAAGATCTTCACGTCAGGGCAGAGCTCCTGAGCACGCCTCATCCACATGCCGTTCTTGATGCCGAACTTGCGAGCCGGATAGTTGCAGCTCGCGATCTCGGAACCGGAGCCGTTACCATGTGCTACGACCGCAGGCCTGTCTACATACTGAGGGTGCTTTTTGAGCGAGACAGCGGCGAAGAAACTGTCAAAATCCACATGCATGATATATCGTCTCTGTCCTGGGAGTCTCCGCATCCCGGCTTTCTGCGACGATGTCTTCTCGCTGGCGAGTGCCTGTAGTTGGGACTTGAGATCGGCTTTCCACGTCGAAAGGTGGTGCAGGCGTGATTCGCGGTAGTACTGGTCAAGAAACTCGGGGTTGACGACGGTAGATTTGCGAATGCGTGGGTCGGATAGTAGCAATGCGTTGTGCTCTTCTGCTGACATTTGAGCGAGCTTTTCTGCGGATACGCCCTTGAGCGCTTCGGAGTCTCGCACAATGGCCATGGAATAGTCTGGCTCCTGTGAACCTTCCCTGGCACGGAGTCCGGGTGTGTCGGTTTCAGTATTATTTCCTTTGAGATGCAGGTCGGGTTTTGGTGTCTCAGACTCGTCCCCAGGAGGCCCGGGTGGTGGACTCGAAGGAGGCGGAGTTTGTAGGGTGGTATTCATTTCGAGTGAGCTATCACCAGGCTGCGAATGGGTCCCGAAATCTTCCTTATCAGGCAGTTGATTTTCTTTCGATTTAACGGCGCTTTCAAGAGCCTGTTCAACAGAACTGGTGATCTCCATATCCGGATATTCATCATCCTCGATCTCTTGTCCAGGAGTGATCGTCTGTGCGAGAGTGGGCGGCTTGAACGTCTTGCTGGAAGATGGTGTGACGTCGTTTTTCAGTTGACTAGTATACCAGCTGCGATCTGTCTGTCCGCGATATCCAGTACTCTTAGCAGTCGCCTGGCTGACCATCTGGCCGCGATCAAAGCCCAACACTTTCTGCCCGACACCTTCACCAATCAGACGATAGGCGTCCCAAGGTAGAAGACGGCCGGCTTTGATACTGTCGACAATCCACGCCGGGTTTACGATTCGATATCGCTTGAACTCTTCCTTCTTCTTGGGCGTCAGATTGCTGGCAATGATGTGTGTCGCCATAGTCTTGCCGTCCAAGTACTGGATGAAACCGCCGCCATGCTGCACGATCATGGTATGAAGATCGTTCAGCGACGGCTGGGTATAGCCGTTGACCTGGCACACGACACCTTTGAAAATAGCGGGTTTGTCCGAGTTGGCGCGTACGTGCGCGTCGAGGTTTTGCAGCTTGATCTTCTTGCGACGGAAGTATTCTGGAAATCCGCCGAAGCTGGACGCGCCGTACTCGTCGCCATCTTCGTCCTCAAAACTGTGGCCCTCGATACGTTTGCGCACAAGAGTAGACTTCTGCTCTAGCCGGGAGCCCATGGCGGTGTTGGTATGGGTGGCAAAGAATTGCGCATGGCTTGGTGAGAGATTTAGCAGGTGGTTGACCGACCAGCGCAAGAGAACATGTCAACTACAAACAGACGGGCTTTCTTGAGAGCATCAATCAGGTATGTGAAATGGCAAACAAAGAAAAGGGCGAGACGCGTTTGCACTCTACGCGTGAGGTTGGCGCAGCTCGGAAGAGGCTCGGACCGCGATGGAAAGTTGTCGAGGCTTCGGGCAGCTTGACGTTGCTGGGGAAGAGCAGAAAAGTCGTTCTCGGTAAAAAAAGTCAGCTACTACTAAAGCTTGCCCGGTCGCAGCTGCTCTACACTTGCACTTCCTCTTCTCCTCCCTTCACACACCCTTTCACCACCACAACCACCCCCATACACATCACATCCAACATGGCTCTTCTTCCCATGGCTGTCTACGGACTCGAGGTCCCCTGCGGCGACATCCCCGTCCCCGCCGTCGCCGACTTCCCGGCCACCTTCCAGATCACCATGGCTGCCATTGACCCCAGCGCCATGCCTGAGGGCACCGCAGAGGAGCAGAAGCACCCGCGCGCCACCCTCAAGCTCCTTCGCGTCCCCATTGGCGGCGACGACGACTACGACTCCGAGGATAACTCCGAGGACTTCGATGCCGACGAGATGGAGCGCATGCTCGCTGGCGAGGACAGCGAGGAGGACGACTCCGAGGACGACGAGGCCGCTCCTGGCCCCAGCGACCCCTCCAAGAGCAAGAAGGCCCGCAAGGCCGCTGCCATGGAGGCCATCAAGAAGCTCCTCCAGGAGGACGAGATGGACGTCGACGCAAAGCCCAACGGCAAGGGTAAGGGCAAGGCTCCCGTCAGCGACGACGACGAGGAGGAGGACGATGATGAGGATGACCTTGAGGACGGCGAGGAGGGCGAGGACGAGGAGATTGAGGAGTTCGTTCTCTGCACTCTTGACACCAAGTCGGTAAGTTTACCACACAATGCTACCTCACCGCTGGACTTCCCCCAACTAACATACCTTCTAGCACTTCCAGCAGCCTTTGAACATCACCATCGGTGAGAACGAGCGCGTCTACTTCCAGGTCTCTGGTACCCACAGCGTCTTCCTCACCGGCAACTACGTCGAGCCTGCTCACGACCACGAGCACGGCGAGGGCGAGTCCGACGACGAGTACGATTCCGAGGAGGAGGAGTACGACTCCGAGGACGACCTCGACGACATGGAGGACCCCCGCATCACCGAGATTGAGGACGAGGAGGAGGCACCCAAGCTCGTCGAGTCCAAGAAGGGCAAGAACAAGCGCGCCGCCGCCGATGAGTCGCTCGACGCCATGATCACCGAGTCCAAGGCCGAGCCCACCGAGAAGCTCAGCAAGAAGCAGCTCAAGAAGATGAAGAAGAACGACGGTACCGCCACCGTTGTCGCCGAGGCTGAGGCCGAGGCTCCTTCTTCCACCAAGTCCGACAAGAAGGTCCAGTTCGCGAAGAATCTCGAGCAGGGCCCTACCCCCACCAAGGCTGCCGCCGCCGCCGAGAAGCCCAAGGCCGCCGCCGGTCCCCGTGTCGTTAACGGCGTCACCATCGACGACAAGAAGGCCGGCACCGGCCCCGCCGCCAAGAATGGCGACCGTGTTGGCATGCGCTACATCGGAAAGCTCCAGAAGAACAACAAGGTCTTCGACAGCAACAAGAAGGGCAAGCCTTTCACCTTCAAGCTTGGTAGCGGCGAGGTCATCAAGGGCTGGGACATCGGTGTTGCCGGCATGGCCGTTGGCGCCGAGCGCAGGATCACCATCCCCGCCCACCACGCCTACGGTGCCCGTGGTGCTCCCCCAGACATCCCTGGCGGCGCCACCCTCGTCTTCGACGTCAAGGTCGTCGAGATCAACAAGGGTAAATAAGCGCATCGCCTCACCATGAGGTAGCCGCTTAAGCCAACCTGTACTATGTTCCCAGCCAGCTCCCAGCCAGCTCCCACAGAAGCGATGGCTAGATCACATCGAAAACTCTACTTTCCAGAACCCCCAAGTGCTGGAGGGAAAGACGAGTTTCTCGCAGGTCTGGCAACATCGACATCGCTTCTATGAGGAATGGTTGTGATAGCCGTCATTTCTCTATTTCCTTTTGTTCAAAACAAGCTGAGCGTTTGTGCTTGTTCTATAACGATACCCGACTTGCGATTTCGAAAGGCAGGAATGATGGGTGTTTCTTGCTGTACTGTATGTTGATTAGACAGCGATCAGCAAGAGAAAGAGAGGATTCTTCGAAAAGTATTTTTTGTTATCGGGGCGTCTGTGTTGATTGGTATTCCATTTTGATACCTAGCTAGGCTGTATGCTTTACAATACACATATGTCTTAGTAAACTATCCTACCTTCTTCATCTTGTGTAATTATTTCTGGTCAGTGTAGCTTGATTTTTAACATGTTGGCCAATTTTCAAAAATGACCGGGGTCTGTTGGTCGTTGGTATGGGCAGTGAGTATCATGATTAGAGTCACAGTGACGAGGTTTTTTCTTGGAGATTGTCCCTAGCGATGAACACGCGATGCTCGCTTCTTGAATGCTCGAGTAGGTCATGATCGAAGGGTCCGCGTCTAAACCCATAGTTAGATGTACTCCCAGCATTCATCGATCGTAAAGGCATTCATCCGACTACAACCATCCACTCCTATCAATGCGACACGAAGACCACTAAGAAAGGCGCATGAAACGATCAAAGACGAAAACTTGTGAAGAGATTGCATGCAAGTTATCATTTCTACTTCAACTTAACAAAGACAAGTAACAAAATAGCCGCTCGCTCGCTCCCGGTAACTGCATCGACGAGACCGAATGCATTGACATCTCTTCAAGTACCAAAAAAAAAACTTCGGACTCGAAACCTAGCCGTGGCGACTCGGTTTCAATCCAGTCTATACGATAAAAAGCCGCCTAAGAACCAGCGCAAAACAAGACTCCCCAAGACCCAAAAGATCTATTCGTGTAGTAGAAGTCGGGAAGAAAAGAATAGTACTCCAGCCGGCGCCGTGATCCATCCGTGTTTCTCATTATAAGCGGAAAACTCCCCCGTGGACAATTTGAGGAAAAGGAAGCGCGAAGCGGCCCGTCATTAAGACCTTACTTGGGCTTGTGGCTGCTGCTGTGATGTTTGCTGCTGCTGCGACTGCTGCGACTGCTGTTGTTGTTGTTGTTGTTGTTGTATTGATGAGGAATCGCTGGGCGAAGGTTGTGGGGGTGTGAGAGCCGCGGTCGAGTCTGGCAAGTTTCCAATGGCTTTGACGAGCCAGGCCTTCTCGTCGTTGAACTGATCGTCGTCTGTGCGGTCTGCCAGGAAATTGGGGAGGAATTTCAGCAGGCGCTGCTTGTTCATGATGAGGAACTTTTGCACTTCGTAGGATTTGTTGGGGTTGGCGGCGAAGATCTGTTGGAAGAAGAGGATAGTTAGCACGCCCGTGTTCCCGCCGTTCGTCAAGAACATGCTCTGTCCTTACCTTGAAAACATGGAACCCCTCGTACTGCACCATCCGCCTGTCGTCCTTGAGCTGCCACATGATCAACTTGAGATTGTCGCCCGAATCGACGTAGCGCGTCATGACCTCGTAGAACTGACGGTCGAGCAAGACTTCTCCCAACAACTTGATGCTCTGGCGCTTGGTGACATAACTCTCCGATCTTATCAGAACGTTATTGTACCTCTCAAAGAACATGTCGAAGTTTGTACCGATGTACTGCGAAACGAGCGGCTTGTGCTTGGTGAGCAGCAGGCGGAAGGTGTCGAAGGCGTCGGCGCTGATTTCAAAGGACGACTTGTCGATCCAGCCAAAGAAGTTCCAGAAGACGCCGCGGCCGGACGAGGGCTTGCTGGTGTCGACTTCGTTGTAGATGTCGACCGTCTTGCCGTTCGGCATGGGCTCGTCGTACAGGATGACGGCCGCCACGGCATCCCACTTGAGGGCTTCCTTCAGAATCCCACCGCAAGGGCTTGCGCTTTCCCGGCGGCTGTAGCCATTGCATAGCGCGACGATCAGCTCGGGCTGCTTGTGGATGACCTCTCGCAGGGCATCGGGCTCTGTGGATGTACTGCCTGGGCTCCTCCAGCGGAAGACGTTGGAGACGATAGTCTGGGTGTCCTTGCGCGCCTCGAAGGGTAATCGGTGGATATTGTCGACCAGGATTGGGAGGAGGCCGTCGGCGACGATTGTCGAGACGAGGGCGACGACCATGCTAGGCTCAGCTTCGAACTCCGGCGTTCCTTGGAGCGTGACCTTCAGATTGGAGATGTGCTTGGCCAGTTCCTCTTCGACCTGCATGATACCTGTTATCTTGCTGCTCCGTATGCCTTGCCTGCCAGTACCTCTACTGACAGAGTATGGTATTGGTATTGATGTGTCCTCACCTTCGCAACCTGCCCATCCTGAGCCGCAAGCTTGCCCAACAAGTCCTTGATATTCTTTATCATGTCCTGCGCCAACTTCTGCTTGCTCTTCCCAAACAAGAACGACATGGCGTCCTGAGCGCCGTGCTCAGCTGAGCTCTTCCCGTAGATCCAAGTCTCTTTCTATCCAGACGGTCGTGTATAAGGCGGGCAAAGAGGAGTTCAGAGGCCGGAAGTGGTTTGTAAGGAAGGCGGCGAGGGAGGAGCAAACGCAGGCAATGAAAGCAGTTGTAGAGTGGCTCAAAGGGTGGATGTCTTCTCGTCCCTGCATGAGAGGCGGCGGGGCTTTAGTCTCTAAAGTTGAAGTCTCATAGCAACAGCGACGGCCCTCATCCTTGCGCCCTAATATCATGATCATCCCAGACAAGCAATGCATGCATTGGGACATTGCTTACACACGGACTCTACCATGATTACGAGTCACGTATGGCTCTCTTTAAATTGTACTGCTCACCGATGATGATGATGATGAATACACAAAGCCCTTGCGGTTTCTGCGAGGCCAGTGCTTTCCAAATAAACAACAGTAGCCACGCTAAATGATGACAACTCAAACAAGACCCCTCGGGCTTCAAAACACAACCAACATGAATAACGTTATATCATTATTAGTATGAATTGCTTGGAACGGAATATATACTCATACACAGCACAGACATATTGCCAGCAGAAGATGAACAGTTCTATGCCGAAAAGCGCCAAAACTCGCCCCCTTGACCACATAACTCCATCGCCATGCGAAGTGAATAAAACGAAAATTAAAAACTGAATTGAAGATCCAAAATGTCCCGACAGCGATGCTTTTTCCCAGGCCATTTCCGTCAACACATCCTCCCCAGTAGCGCCGTCGCTGTCAGAACGCTGAATGTTGTACTCATTGAACGATAGTGTGGTTGTTTTGTATGCATGTTTTCTCCCGGTTAGGCAGAACAGCGAGTAAGACCGAGAATCCGTGCGGTCATGTTCGCTTCATGTCCTTTTCCTGCTCATGAAAGCATGTGGTTTGCCCGGGTCAGGCGGGTCCATGAACGCCATCAGCACCGTGCTGAGTTCCTTGAAATCAACCGGCTTGGTGAGGTAGCTATTGAAGCCGGCGTCTACACACTTCTGGTACACGTCGCCGAGGACGTTGGCCGAGAGTGCGATGATAGGCTGGTGCGCTTGCTTGGTGCGCTTCTCCCACCTGCGGAGCTCTTTGCATGTCTGATATCCATCCTTGTTCGGCATGTGGAGGTCGCACTGTGAACATGGTTAGTACATGTGTTTGAACACCATCACATCGATAGACTTACAAGGATGAGGGAAAAGTATCCCTGAGGCTTTTCGAAAACTTTCTCGGTGCATTGCACACCATCCATCACTGTTTCCACTGGGATTCCAACCTTGCTGAAGAACTTCAAGATCACCATCTGATTGACTCTGTTGTCTTCGACAAGAAGCACACGCTTGTCTTTCTTGCCAAGGCGCGCCGACAACTCTGCAAATACTTGCTTTTGGTTGTACGCAACTTGCTGGGCGCTGTCTTGGTTGCGGTCCTTGCTCATCTCACGACCCCGTTGAGGGTCAAAGATGATTGCAAATCGCGAGGGTTTCAAAGGCTTAAACACAAATAGCAAGCGGCTTTCAGCCTCGAGAGACTTGTAGTCGTGTCCTTGCGCTTGCTCCATTATGCTGCGTTTTTGTGCGAGGTCTGTAATTATGACCATGGTCGTTGTCGAATGAGCTGGCGTTGACAATATCTCATTCATGAATGTGATGATGTCTTGGACATCTTTCAGGACCAGGACCACGTGACTGAATACAACAGGGTCACTCCTCGTGAGCATTTCTTTGCACTCTGCCATGGTCTCTTTCGATGTGATCTGGTGCGGGACATTGCTTGGAAGTGTCTTCTCGATGTGCTGCACTGTGGCTTGTCGGCTATAACGCAATGGCGCTACTACCAGGATCGAGTACATCGGTGGAGGCGTGGTGGTTGCAGGTGGGGGCACGACGGGTTGCAAGAACGTAGCAGCCCTGACGGTTTCATTAGACTCGTTCGAAGAGGGCCCAGCGTCACGGGATCCGGGCGACAGTGGCGAAGGCATGTTAAGCTTCATGGTTGTCGTCGACGGCACACTCGGATCCGGTATGTAGGACGATGCTGAAGAGCGCTCCGAGCGAGAGCTACCGGTGCGGGCAACGGCAGACAGCTCCGAGCCGGCAGATGACACCGTTGGCGAGGACTTGTTGTTGTAGTCAGGCGAACTAAACGACGGTGACGAAACATTGCCAATTCCAGTCATGGGCGATTGCTTCGCTTGCGCATCCGTTACGCTTTGTATAGAGGGCACTTTTGTGAGTTTGTGCCCGGGAGTAGGGCCCAGTTCTGGAGTCGCTCCAGGAGTAGAACCAAAGTCGGCTCTCATCGGGAAGATGGGGATGGTAGGGACCATGGGCGTTGCTATCGGGGCAGGAGGCTGATCATCGAGTGTTGGCAGAGTCGTTTTGACGAAGAACGTAAATGTCGAGCCTTTGTTAGGGAATCCCGTTGCGCTCATGTCGCCTCCATGCAGGTGTGCAAGCTGACGCGAAATGACCAGGCCAAGTCCAGTACCACCGTGTTGGCGAGTGCTACTGCCATCGATCTGACTGAAGCGCTTGAACAATGCATCAGCCTCCTTGTCGGTGAAGCCACGTCCAGTGTCAGTAATCTGGAATTTGACAAACAACTCCGACTTTGTCAGCTCGTGGTCCTCATCCTTCTGCACACTGCAGTGCACAAAGACTTCGCCTTCTTGTGTAAATTTGATAGCATTGCCGATGACATTGAGCAAGATCTGGCGAAGACGGAAACGATCGCCTTTGAACTGCGTTGGCACGTTCTCATCAACAACGTAGTTGAGCTCAAGGCCTTTATCAATGGCCATGGTAGAGGTCAAGTCGTTGACCTCCTCGATCAGAGCACGAACATACATCCAATCCATGTTGAGCTGGATCATGCCCGCTTCCGCTTTTGACAAGTCGAGGATGTCGTTAATCAGACCACGCAAGCCTTCCGTACTAGCCCTTATAATGCTAACGTGCTCCATTTGTTCGGTCGACAGATTGCTGTCGATCAAGAAGTTCACCATGCCTGTGATACCGTTGAGTGGCGTGCGAATCTCGTGGGACATGTTGCTAAGGAAGCGTGACTTCTCGTCCATGGTCTCTTTAAGGTCGCGCTCCAGGGTTTTGTGGTCGTTGATGTCAGTGCAAGTGCCGTACCAAGTCTCTTCCTCGTTGCCAGCTTGAAGCAAGGGCTCTGCCAGCAGAATGCGAACAAGATGCCACCTGAACTCGCCGTCTTTTGTTCGCAGGCGGACCTCGGTGGAATAGGAGGGCCTCCCATCGGCGTCGCGGGCTACCTTCAGGATTCCAGTGCTCGCTAACTCGGAAAGCTTGCGCTGGGTAGGGTGATGTGCTCGGGGCGAATTTTCTGGGATCGAGGCCCTCTCTGTGTCGGATGAACCGCTTGATGATTCGACGGACATGGATTTCGACCTTCGAGGTTCGGGCGGCATAGATGTAGGCACATTGTTTGGTTGGTTTGACCCATCATCGAACGTCGGCAATCTACACTTTGCTAAATCGTCGGGATGCACGTGGTCCATGAAACCAACACCTAGAGCCTGCCCTTCAGTTTGCCCTGAGTAGCCCATCCACTGTGAGTTGCAGAAAGTGACGCCCTTCGTTCGACCAACAGCAAAGACAATTTGAGGGCTTGAGTTCGCTAGTGCGCGATACTTCGCCTCACTAGCAGCAGTCTCTTGTTGCCTGGAGAGATTCACTTCCGCCACGTGTTGTTCGTGGAAATCCATGTTGGTGCCGATCCAGTGTACGATATTCTGACGCTTGTCTTTGAGAGGCGCAGCGCGCACGTAGAACCAACGATATTTGCCGTCGAAGCGCTGCAGTCTGACTTTTTGCTGCAATTGCTGTCCAGTCCGCAATGATCTGTTCCACGTGTCCATGTACTCGCTCCTGTCTTCGGGGTGAATGGCTTGCCATGGCTCGCTGAGCACTTGTCGAGAGTCTTGCCCTCTGTAAATCAGGAACTTCGAATTGACCCAGGTCAGTTTTCCGGTCTCGGGCTCCGCAGTGAATATCTGCACAGGCAGCGAATCGATGATAGTACGCAGAAGACGCTCGGATGGGGGTGGCATCTCGTCGGAGTAGGATGTCTTCCTGGAATGACCCGAGTAATGTGGTACGTTCGGCTCGCCGCCAGGAGTCACTGCTGAAATTGCCGAGAAAGAGGACTGGAAATCTGCGCCGTAAGAATGGAGATAGGAGTGGTGTTTGTCGTTCGGTCCCGGTGTTTGGGTAATCGTGTGCCGCATTTCAGGACGCTGTGAGGAAGCCAGAGCCTCGTTCAACTTCCCTGACATCTTCTCTCTATCCAGCGGGCGCCTTGGTGAGTTTGCCTCTTTGGCGAGTGCATCGAAACGAAGTTTGCGATCTGAACGAGGGGGTTCGGCGTCTGTCTGTGGCTTATTCTCGTGTCCAGGCGCCTTTCTACTGCCCGTTCGAACGGGAGTCGTTGCTGCGCCATTACTGCCGCTTGCACGATGGCTGCTACGTTTCTTCGCGTCGAAGTAGTTATCGACCATCTCGGCGCTATTGACGCCAGGTGTACCGCCGACAGATCTGCTAGCAGTCCAGCCGTGAGTCGCAGGGTCCCATCCGGGAGTCCCAGCAATCGAACTGCCCGGGCTATGCTTTGATCGACTCGAATAGTCCGAAGGACTTGTCATGTTGTCTGGGAAGGCGCTCGCTGGATCCTCCAAGTCCGCGTTCACGATCTCATCCAGTGTAGTTGGCTCGATGGTCATGGGAGAAGTGAGCACATTGCGGCCTGATGCAGATCGTCGGTGCTTAATGCTTAGAATCGAGCCAGTACTGGCGGAGAATTGCTGCGCGTTTGACAGTGAAGTCGCGAGATGGGGACCCAAATGTTGCAAAGACTGAACCAAGTTCGAGGGGTAAGGAACAGGGGTTCCAAGTACCGACAACACAGCAATCGGGGCTTTCCTGTTGTCGTTGAAACTCTCACCACTGTGCGAAGAAGAACTGTTCCTGGATCCAGGGAAGCGGAGAGATTGCATTGGCTGCGAAAGCAATGGGTGCACTAATGGCACATGAAGTACGGTGCTGGCTTGGTCGACGCCAATGGCTTCCACAGATCCAAATTGCGTGTAATCTTGAGGGGACACAACCGGATTGAACGAGTCCTCAACGAGTTGCTCCTCATTTACAAAGAAGGGGTTCCGGTCTTCGTCGGTCTGTATTGCGGGCGATGGCCCAGGTGATTGTGTCCAGGGAGATGCCGGGTGTTGTTCGTACTCCTCGTACTCTCGCGGCACTTCAGCGCCACTCTCCATGGCTAGCATTTGCCGGTAGTTGCCGAACATCCGACTCGGTCGCGGTTCTTGTGCCTTGGGTTGAGGTGCCGGTTCACTTGGTGTTGCTGCTGCGCTTGACGACTCTTGGGCTACCGTGTCAGGGACGTAATCACGCGTCACGGTGACAACTCTGCCTCGCTCCAAGACCCGGTTGATCCCGCCAGATTCTATCAAGGGGTGCGACTCGTGGTCGAGAGCTCGGAGGACAGGGAATACAGCAGCATAAGGCCCAGAGTCTGTGCCATCCGCATCACTGCTGAACTCCAAATCTTGTAAAGAACCCGTTCGCACACTTGAGGCCGAAGGCATCCGCACTGCAGGAGACCTCTCAGGTCCTGTGGGATTGGGCAGCCCAGCAGCGTGTGTGAATGATCGCTGTGGACCAGCTGGTCTACCGCTAGCTCTTGTTGTTTCGAAGTTTGGATCCTTTGCATCACGTAATTGGCCGGAGTATGAATGCCTTGCATCCAAGCGAGGACGAAGGCGCTCTGGGTGCAGTTTTTGTGGTCGGACGTCGCTGATCGCTTCTCCGGAAGGCTCCCGTAAAGTGAACTGTGGTCTGTCGACTTGTGTCGCGGGTTCTTTGGAAGAAGACTCCGAAACGTACTCCTCCCTTCCAGTCATGCTGAAAGTTGCTTTCTGTCCCCATGGTACGTTCTCAATGTCGGTAGGATCGGCGGGCATAGCCAAGGTTACACGCTCAGCCTTGAAGTGATCGTGCATGATATTTGCGACGGCGGCCCACCACGCGTCCAAGCCAGGTTCCGCACTCAGCTGGAGGACCAGGTCGTACAAGTTGGGCGTAGGGAAGCGAGGATCTTCGGGACCAGCGTGATGTGCACCCGGAGGCGCAAACATGGCAGGTCCAGCAGCCGGGGTGCTACCACCGGAAGTCATACCTGCACTGTCTGCCCGGGGAGTTTCTTGTCCGGCAGCAACGTAACTACTGACGGTGGGCGAGAGTGTGGTGAAGGGTTGGTGGAAATCTGACGACCACGAACGCGGAGTTCCGGGAACGTATGGGAAGGGATATGACGGTGTCCGGAGGGGCACAGCACCGACGGCCGGTGTCGTTGGTACGCTCCCACGAATGGTCTTGCCCGATTCCGTAGATGTGGTCGAGGTCGATGTCATGGCAGATGTGGAGGATATAGTGGACAAGGGCCTGGCGAGCTCTGGATCGTCCCTCAGTGGAGAGGGACGCTTGTTGTCGTGGCTGGTCCGCATTCGCTGCTGCAGCAACATTTTTGCACTGACTGCATCCCTTAATTTAGCAAGAGTGTCTTCGTCTGGGATGGGACTGGAGGATGTGCCTTTGGCCGTGCCCTCTCCCGATGTCGTAGTCTCTGCACGTGTGAAGCTGGGATCTCTGGCATCATAGCTCAGGGTCGGCGGTGCTGGTTTTGCCGGCGGCGGTGCTACCGCTGACGCTGATGTTCGAGCGTGGGCCGGGGCGGCAGCAGGTCGTGAGTTGTTTGGCGCAGCATCATCCTCGTCTTGCGCGACACTGGATACGCGCGCGAGGGGCGATCGGAGCAGTTGGGGACGCGCAGTTGCAGGCGCTGCTTCTTGCGATTCGGAAGGCGTGAGACGTCTCGCTGGCGACGTCGCTCCGGGGTCTGGGTGGTGCTGGCGGGCGGGCTGGTTCTGGGCGTCTGTGTCGTTGTTGCTACCAGGCTCTCGCAGCGGTAGGGTCGGCTTCATGGCGTGTCGGCCAGCCGGTGTCGTGGTCTACGGACGCTCTGAGGCGCAGAGTTGGGTTTCGGACGGAGAGCGCGTAAATGGCTTTTGCTGCACAAGTCATTTGTTGCGAGGGGGAGCCAGACGGGCAGGCGGACGGTGTCGCGGTGCCTCAGTGGACTGGACGGACTACTGAGAGTGCGTGCGGTATAGGCTGCAGTCTACTGCTACAGTATGCCTGCCTGCACAGATGAAGGCGAGCGAGATGGCGTGTGCCGTTCGTTCGTCCAGCCTTGAGCGTGCGTCCGTCCAGTCGTCTAACGGGGGTGACGTCAAGGCTCCGGGCGATTCTCACTGAGCTTCTTCTCACGCACTAGAGGCGGTCGGAAAGACGCCTCCAGCTTGACCCTGGTCGCCATTCGAGTCTTATCACAGGTTGCACCTACGTATATATTATTCACGCACAATGATTATCATTACATGCATATTTCTCTCTCTCTCTCTCTCTCGCTTTCTCCAAACAGGGCTGATATTTCCATTCTCCATCAATACCACTGCTATATCATACGATGCTACAGCGTGTTGCAGATTGCAGACAATTGATGGTCGCCGTCGTTTCAGAAAACATGTGTGCACTGCCATCCATTCTTCTGCTGTCCTAGCGCCAGACTAAACAAACGCCGGTCTGGATTTGCTCCTTGCTGCCAGGACTGTGATCGGGTCTACTGATCACGACTCTACCTTTTACTCTTCTAGAGTCTCACCGGACCAAGTCTGAATGATTCGGATCACGGGGAACGGGGCTTCCATTCCGAGTCCACCGCGTGTCCATACCTTACAGTACCTACCTAGACAGAGCACGTGTAGATTACTGTATTCATCTTAGTTAGTCATCTCCATACGACGGCGAGATGATTCCGAGTAACCAGCGCAACGACATCACGCCCACATCATCACACATCATCACACATCTTTCAACTTTGGGCTCCAAACCCATGCGCCACGGGCGTGCTGACCACCAGAGGGCTCCTGACTGTCGCTGCAGACGGGCCAACGGCTTGCATCGATTAATTTCACGAGCCACGCCGCCGGTTCCCCCATGCCATCGTGCTTTTCTCACTGCTACTACTCAAACTCCCGAACAGGCATACGCTGACTGCAGCACCACGACGACGTGCATACGTGAAGCAAGCAAGCAAGCAAGCATAGTCGGTCAAGCCAGACTTTGCCGCTCGGACGAAACGCCGGCCCTACAGAGAACGTGGCGAGCGTGGTCTCCTAAGCCGCACACCGCACGCGCGGCTCGGATTGCATAATCCATCGGTGCCATCATGTCGCGACTGCGGTCCTGACTCGGACAATAATCATGCTGTTTTGAAGACCTTTCAGCAAAAGGTTTGGTGTAAGCTTCACGTGGGAACGCCCGCAACAAGGGTAAACCTACCGGCGCCATCGAGCAAAGCATGATTGCGATCCTGCCGGTCGCCCTCTAATTGTTTCGAGGATCGCGGTGGCTTGTTTGCTTGCTTGCCATTCCTTCTCCCGCCCATCAATATCCGCGGACGCTATTACTTGCATCAAGTATCGGTAAGGCTGAGCGCCACACGGATTGCTAGGCTACTGGCAATCGCTTGCCGGCGATATTGGGTAGGACGCCACACCGGGGCTGTGGTCGTTACAATCTCGGGGAGTAGGGCAACACCGTATGCTTCGAATACGGTGTCGAAATCATCGTTTGCAGCTAATTTCATGATGTCAAATTTGTCGATACACGCGTGGCTGATATTGACAGCTTCCTGTGAACGGGTTGTTCCTCGATCGTTCCCGACCGACCACATGGTCTCCGAGTATGTATGCCAGGGTCGTTGTAAACTCGTTCTCACTAATATCTGGTTATCAATGATTATACTAAATCTGCTGATACGGCTACTACACCAATTCTATCTGGTGAAATGTTCGAATCAAACCTTGCGTATCTTGCTAGTAAACAGGTGGTTTTGACCCGAAAGAGTCGCTGACACTATACTCTACTTCCGACCATGTCACCAGACGTTGGTAAGGTATGGATTTAGAGGGTACTATCGTCGAACGTACTATGCAAGCTATCAATATCGGTAGGACTTCTATCCGCAGCGAAAATAACTAACGCAAGTCAAGCAAAGCAATATTAAGGGTCAAGTAGTTTTACGACCAGTTATTAATCATTCACTCAACACCAACCCTAACCCTTATTAGCATATGAAGATCATCTATATAGTCGTGCTACGTGTGTATTTCACTCGCTTATCAATTCATGTATGTACTATCGGAACCTACATCATGTCATTATTGGTTCTTTACTGCCTCTGTATGTTCTGAAAACATGTAGCTGTACCTAGCTTCCATGTACATAACCTGGTGGCGTACATCTACCTTGAACTCAGCGAGACACGACATGCTGACCAAGACTCGAACATTCATGCCGGCGAAAGTGATGAACCCACACTATTCGCAATGTAAACAGCAACGATGGCATTGTAATTGAACCGTTCGCCTGAAAGTTGTATTCCCAAGTATGAACAGAAACGCATTCCATTTCTCAACGACGTAAACGAGAGGCATGTCGTCACCATCAGACATTTTGGACTCTTTCCTGCATGTGTTTGTTGCGGTCTGATTTTAGAGGCTAGCCGCCGCAACCAGGGTCGATCAATCAGACTGACATTGACCTGGCCCACATCCCACCGTCAGTCATTTCTGCTAGGTGGCACATGACTGCAGTGCCCAACTAACAAATGCAGACGAGTGGATCGAGCTTCGAGAACTTGACGTCCTGAATCAAAAAGCCCCGCACCCCGCTGTCGATATTGCGCGAAAACCTAACACTCGAGCCTTTGACCAAAGCATTCCTTCCAGTTATACCACTCGACACATCATTCAAAATGGCCACCACCACCGAGGAGAAGCCCGTTGGTACGTGGCAGCCCACTCGCAAATGTCAAACCGCGAACACCCTACTGACCGCCCCGATTAGACTACACCCTTACCAACCCCGACACGTGAGCTGCCTCCGACCTACTACTGTATTGTTTCCTTGGAACGATCCGCCATGCTGACCCAACGCAAAGCCTTACCAAGTACAAGACCGCCGCCACCATTTCCGAGAAGGTTCTGAAGACTGTCTCAGGTACGCGCCTCGAATGATCGCAACGTCATCTCTCTCTTACCCGACATGGACTGACTCATCCTCTAGGATGGTGCACTGAGGGCGCCAAGATCGTCGAGATCTGCCAAAAGGGCGACAAGCTCCTCGAGGAGGAGATTGCCAAGGTCTACAAGGGCAAGAGCATCTCCAAGGGTATCTCCCACCCTTGCACCGTTTCGCCCAGCACATTCATCACTCCCTACACCCCGCTGGTGTCCGATGCCGAGGAGGCCGAGACTACCCTCAAGGCCGGCGAGCCCGTGAAGATCCAGCTCGGCGCTCAGGTCGATGGCTTTGGTACAATTGTCTGCGACACCGTCGTCGTTGGCGGCGAGGTCACTGGCCGCACTGCCGACCTGCAGCTCGCTACCTACTACGCCCAGGAGCTCATGCTCCGCACAATGATGCCCGCTGGCCTTTTGGCTACCGGCACCGAGGAGGAGAAGAAGAAGGCCGCCGCGTCGACCAAGCCCTTCACCCAGGCCAGGATCACCGACCTCCTCCAGAGGCTCGCCAAGAGCTACGACTGTCAGCTTGTCGAGAACACCACCATCTGGAAATTCGACCGCAACAACATCGAGAGCGACAAGAAGATCATTCTCGCTCCCGGCGATGGTGTCAGGGGTGACGGTATGCCCGAGGTCGGCGAGGTTTGGGGTGTCGAGATGGGCATCACCACCGGTAACGGCAAGGTCAAGACCTTCCCCAACCGCGCCACCCTTCACAGGAGGACCGAGACCACCTACGGCCTGAAGCGCCCCAGCTCTCGCGCCACCCTTGGTGAGATCAAGAAGAAGTTCGGCACTTTCCCCTTCAGCTTGCGCCAGCTTGACGATGAGCGCGCCGGCAAGGTCGGTGTCGTCGAGTGCGTCCGCGGCAACGTTGTCCGCCAGTACGAGGTCATTGGCTCCGCCGACGCTGAGCCCGTCAGCAGACTGTTCAGCACTGTTGCCATCACCAAGAACGGCCTCACCGTGCTTGGTGGCCCGCCCGCCCTTGACCTCCAGAAGGTCAAGTCTGACAAGAAGATCGAGGACCAGGAGCTTCTCGACATCCTTGCGCAGCCGCTCAACAAGAAGGCCAAGAAGGCTGCCGCCTAAAGGATTTAGGCAACAAAAGGGCACATAGTGGCGACGAGCGAGCTTTCATCGAGGATTTTGTTTCTTCTCGTGCTAGAGAGTGACAGGGCGCAGCATGGGATGTAGCAGTGGTTGCGTGTCAGCGCAAGGCGTGACCTAAGTCTGTCGCAGATTGGCAGCGCCACCTAAATTTACGAGAAAAAAAGAGCATCCAAAGCGAAAGCGGTGCATAACGGCATTGCACGGCAACGAAAAAGCTGAATAGATACCTTTGAATGAAGCTCATGCATTTCGCTCTAATCCGATTGTGCTGTATGTCTCGTGTGTCCCGAGGATACGAGCCCCTGACCCGGCTGGGATGTGAGTGAGTAACAGGTGGAGTGAAGAAAAGGCGGTACATCAACGCGAGTGATTCGCGAGAGACGGATGAAGTAGTCAGATGGACCCGTATGTACTTGAGGAATTGCGAAACGGAGAGCTGTAATCATGCACCCGTCCAGCATCGCAAAGGTCATCAAACTTGATGAGCATATTGGCTGGCAGGGCAGCGCCCGGAGGTCTCGAAGTTCCATCCGCCTTTCCCGCGAATACGCATCGAACACCACGCGCCAGTACATTTAGTTACGTGATTTCCCACTTTCGCTCGCGTCAAAAGGTCTCGAAAAAGCACAGCATCGCCCTGGGTAGGTGTATACATGGAATTGGCAGACAAAACTCGTTGCTAACCTACCCTGCACAGTGGCGTTTGCTCCTACCCACGCCTCGAGTCCAATATGCCTTCCGACGCCCGCGATGCGCGCACTTCGTTAACCGGCAACGCGAATTCACACGACCCTCGGGCTCAGGACAAAGACAAGAACTCAAAGACCAGGACTATGAACGGCACCCTGGACGGTTGGATCGAGCCCTCGCTCGCTGGGAAGCCCAGTTTCGAGGACCACGGCGGCGCTCCCTACGGCGTTCTCGAGCACATGCAACCTCTGGGCGAGCCACCCAGCACACGGGTTCGAGCACGAGTGAAGGGCGACGGCGTGCGCAAGTCGCTAGCTGGGCGAAGTGCTGCTGGTACTGCTCTGGACGCTCAAGATACGCCCGAGGGCACGCCAGGGCCACTAGCCTCGTCGCAAGCGATGGTCGATGTCATGCCTCCTCTGCCACCCATACCTATGGACGATGAGGACGACGATGACTACGCGCCGGGTAAGAAGAGCAAGAAGAAGGAACGGGTTGCGAAACCCCGTGGATCGAAGCGCCAGAGCGAGTCTGCGGGACCCCCTGCTGAGGGTCCTTCAACGAGCAGTAAGGGAAAAGGGAGAGGCAAGAAAAATGCCGAGAAGATTGTCGAGAAGGCTGTTGGGACACTCGAGGTGGACACTACGCCGATGGTGGTCAATCTCAATAGGATTTACAATCCGATGAAGTTGAAGAGCGTTGTGGAGGAAGCGAAAAAACGCGCCTGCGATGCTGGTAAGCCGGATCTGGCGGCCGCTGTCGAGGAAATCTATCAACAGAGTCTTAAGAACGCTCGAATCACGGAGCTCCTCGAAGTGATTTTGGACCAGAGCGCGACCAAGGAACAAACTGCCGAGTTCCAGGGCTACGTGAGGGCTGCGAAAAAGAAGCTTCGTTTGGCCAAACAAGCTGAGCGGAAGACGCTGGCTGCAGCAAAAAATGGCGACAAAGCTTTGCCTTTGCCTGTACGATCGCCGGTCAAAGGCACGCAACCAGTCGCGCTGAAGGAAGAACCACCCGCAGTACCTTCCACTGAAAAGCCCGAAATTCCCAAACCCAAGTTTTCCATCAAAGTCCGGTCACCACCGAAACCAAACACTGGCCGTAAGGCACTGCAAGACAAAACAACATCGTCTTCGCCTGTCAAGCTCGAGTCTGAGCAAAGGGACGACGACCTCTCCGACCTCTCCGAGCTTACTGAGCTCTCCGAAGGCGAGGAAATGGCCATCGATACCCCCGAGGAACGCGAAAACATGTCCGCCGGTCCGTACTCGAACGCGAACGGCGTCAAGGTGAAGGAGCAAGCTGCGGAGCGCGGGTCGTTGGGCGTGCATGGCACTGCCCAGAAGCGATCTTCTGCGGACGCAGAAATTCACGAGACTGAAGACGATCGTATACTCAGCGCAAAAAAGCTCAAGCTCAGCGGCAATGTAACACGAGAGTACGACTACCAAGACAGTCATATTCGCAGTTCACTGAGTGGTCTGCCTCGGACTTCCCGTGTGCCCAGCGCGAAGAGTGGTGCTTTTGCACCAGCAAAGATCACCCTTCACCCCAACGGCGGCGGCAATTCGAGCGCTCGAGGCAGCAGAGCAATTTCCGTCGACGTCGACTCGCCATTATCTTCTCCAGCAGGATCCTCGAGGCGCAGCACGCCACACGTCTGGAAAGGTCCTCCAAAGCAAACAGGAAAGCGCGCCAAGACAAAGACATCGTGAGTTATTCCACCCAAATCCCGCTCTCTAACCTCACATCACCACGACAATGGCACGGTCCACCAACTTGAAACATTGCTATTGTGCATATTGTAGGCCTATTGTCGCGTTTGCTCGGCGCCATGAGCAGGCCGCGCAATTGTAGTTGCCATCTGCACCTTCTCTACTCTGCACACACTTTCTTCACATTCCACACAGAATCGCACAAAAACACAAAACACGCAACTGACAACCATGCCTCCCAAAAGACCAGAGAAGAAGAACCAACACGCCTACGGTGCCATGCCTGGTGCAAGTGGCGCAGGAAGGGACAGCCCAATCGGGGACGATGACAATGAAGAGGTAAGACAACTCGCGCTAAGCCCTTGTCCTTCCGCTTCTCCACGCAACATAACCTTCCCCATCCACCAACCCAAAACCGTGCACATGCATTTTCCACGACAACACTATCCATCTCCCGTGCGATGCCCCAGGCATGTTTCTGATGACATGTGCACCCTTACTGACGCATCCCAGCTCTCTGAAAACAACGACTTTTGCTCTTCGTGTAGAGGCAAAGGCTTCTTGCTGTGTTGCGACGGGTGCGACCGAGCATTCCACTTCGCATGTCTCGATCCGCCCATCAAGGAGGAGGCGGATGAGCTGAACGAGCCGTGGTTCTGCTTCATTTGTGTTGCGAAGCGCCCGATCTCAGTCGAACAGCCCGAGAAGCCAGCGCGCGGTCTTTTTGCGCCACTTCTCAACTCGCTGAACAAGAAAAACCCCGAGACATTCGAGCTGCCCGAGGAGATCAGAACATACTTCGAGGGTGTTTCCACAGCTAAGAACGGCGAGTTCACCGAGGCCGTCAAGCCAAGAACCCGGTGAGTTGTGACTCTATCTGTGGGATTTCGGCGCCGATTACTAACACGGAGATTCCAGTCGCAACGACGAAAAGCCTGATGACTACAAGCTCAGGGACAACAAGGGCAACCACGTCCTCTGCTATGCTTGCCACAAATCATCGCTTGGGAAACGCGCGATCATCACATGCGACTACTGCAGCCAGCACTGGCACATCGACTGCCTCGACCCGCCGCTCGCAAACCCACCGTGTCGCGATCACCAAGGCACCAAGACGAGCGACTGGATGTGCCCACTCCATGTCGACCACGAACTTCGTCGGGTAGACACAAGACTACTCAAGCCAGCATTCCTCACACGCCGAATCCACATCAGAAAGCCTAGGCAAGCGCAGACGGTTGAGACTGCTCTTCAGCGTGGTCTCCAGAACAACGGCATCATTGAAATCGCCGATGACGACAGCGACGACACCGATTCAGAGTTCTACGATGATGACCGCGATCCCGCCATGGTATACAAGATGCCCGCTCAAGGCATCAAGCTCGACTTCATCGACAAAGTCAAGCAGTAAGTACTGAAAGCGCTCCCTCGAGTATTCGCAGAGCTGACCAATTACACAGAGCCCGGGTCCAAGACTACCAAGTCCAGCGCCTCCACAAACGCATCAAACTGGACAACGCCACCCACGCCCCTAGCGCTCTCGGCCAAGCGAACTTCACCCGCCGTTCCATTCGAGAGCAACAAACAGCCCTCTCACTCGCCCAATTCTCCCACGCAAATTCCGACCTCAATCTCAGCAGTGACCGGGTCGAGAACCTCGTTGGCGCTCTCATCGTAAGTTCCCACCTCCCTCTTACTGCTTCCCTCCTTCCTTCCATTCCTCCTGTCGATCCATGACGTCAAGTCGCGTATCTTCCGAGCCAAATAGATCGACTGACACCCCTTTGCTTTCGCAGGCCGAAGCTCCCGCACAAGTCGTTGATACCATCGCTGCTGCCGAGGGACTCAAGTCCGCTCCCAAGAACGGATTCAAGGTCGCCGAGCCTAGCCCCCCGAACTCTCAACACAACGAGCCATTGTCACCTGAGCACAGACAGGAGCTCGAGATGCTTCAAGAGCTCATCAAGCGCAAGCTGCAAGGAGCAAAGTCTTGAGGCATTGCCTATTAGTATCCACAAGACTAATGGTATCGAATTGCTCCCGTCCATACCGGTTGCATCACTGTCTGTGAGCTTCATATCAAACTGCCGCCATGTTACGCCTGAAGAACACCATGATGCCCGAAGCCTGTACCTTCGCAGACTCCGAGATCTGGCTGACAGCCTGAGATGATCCATCTGCTTCTCTGCAGAAGAATATCTGGCACATAATTTCCGCGATTCTGCGACAGAGGCCAATTGCGACACTCCAGTGACGGCACCCACGAGTTGCACGGAACCGCGAAACTCATACCATCCTTTACCATACCGACTACCACCACATAACGAACTTGACAACCACCCTCATCTCACAGGCCATCCTACGTTGGTGGCGGAGCAAGCGCAGGTTCTGCATAGTCTTCAGGTTTGTATTCGCTGCCGCAGCTTTCTGGACGGCATAATGACTTGAGGAAAGGCAGGTAATTAAAGACGCCAGTCTTGTCATCAAGTCTCCATGGATGACGGTGTGGCTGTCAGGACTTCTGGTGTTGGCTGTGTCATTACTCTTTTTTCTGAGAGCCGCAGACGCGGCGTTTTTGGAAGGCCGGAAAAGTAATGCGAGCAACGGCGAACATCTACGTAGACTTGGAAATGGGAATTCTATCAAGGACCTCGTTTTCTTGGTGACTAGATACCACTCTTTGTACTTAGAGGGCTTTGTGCTACTCGTAGGACTTCATACTTTAATCGGAGGACTACCGAGCTGATGTGAGATCTGTTCGAAACGACAACATGAGCAGCGAGTGAACGTTGGGTGTGATCTGTTGCGCAAGCTGAATATTAAAGACGTGGTTTGTATCCCTTAGGTCATGTGCTATATGCCACTGTGGATGCTCTTTCACGCCATCGTTCTAGCAAATAGTAGGTACTGTATGCGATGCCAATGCTACTGAAGCAGACCAGACACTTGTCTTACAGTCCAGTGTTATCAAATGCCTTGCATGTTTTCATCGAATCTCCAGAACAAGGCCTACGCTCTCCTCGCTTTGACCCTCGTCTTCTTCGCCGGCTGGGAGTCCGGGATTTCTGCGTCGTCGAGAGCCAGCTCGTCGACTTCGTCGTCCTCGTCTTCTTCCTTCTTCTGACCTTGATCTCGGCTCTCGTCGTCGTGGGAAGTGGGCGGAGTCTCTGTTTCCACGCCTTGTTCTTCACCGGGTTCGCCTTCGCCGTCACTGAGGACTTGCTCGGAAGATTTGAAGGTGCGTTCGCTCTTGGATTTCGGATTGTAAGAGCGCTTCTCTTTCAAAACTTCGGTGCCCCATTGCTCTTCCAGGTGCTCGGCCAGAGCCTTGGCAGTGGCAGCGATGGTCGGGTGCTCGCCTATCTCATTCTTGTAGACTTCTGCGGCATCATAGAGGCCGCGTCTGCGCATGGCGGATTTGAATCGCGAGCCCGGGTTCTTCGTCGCGATGATGGCCCACAGCGTGGACTCGTGGTCGTAGCGCTTGGAGTGGTCCGGGATGGCGGTGTGGATTTCAGTGAGGATGTCGTAGAGGTCACCGACGTCGCATTCGTTGTACTTGCTCTCGATCAGACGGAGCTTTTTGCTCGTTGAGATGAGACCGGTGGTTTGTGAGACGAGACCTGTGGCTAATGGCTGGGCGGAAGTGCTCGAGCGACTAGCGCCCTCGTCTCTTTTGATCTTCTGCCATTTCTCGTTGCAGCGCTTTGCACTTCGTGTGCGGTTGAGCTTTCTTGAGACGGCGTCCCAGCTGATCATGCGCTCCAGTTCGTCGCGACTGAGCGTATTTTTGCTCTCGTCTGCCTTTTGTAACTCCTTGATAGTTTCGTTGACAGCTTTCTTCAATGCAACAGCTTCTTCTTGTGACCAGGGGCCGGTTTGTAGCGTGCCTTCGTTCGACAAGTAGTTTCTCCAACGGTCTTTGCAGTCGGCACCTGTGCGACCGACAAGAGCGCTGATTTCAGTCCATTTGTCTGGATTCGCTGCATATGCGTTCTTCAAGCTCGCATCGTCCTCCGGAGTCCAAGGCCCACGCTCCATGTTGTGGTACCTCCGTTGACAGAACTTGCGAATCGCTGTGATGGGACGATTCGGTAGCGCGGCCTGCACAGCTTCTTTGAAGTCGGCCGCATCCTGGCTTTTCCAATTCTTGATCAATAACCTGAGATCAGCGTCGCTCATGCCAGTGTCTCTCATAGTTTCGTTGAACAAATTGTCGACTTTCGTTTTCTCCCGATCGGTAAAAGGTCCCTTCGCGATTGGTTGGTCATCCGAAGCAGCAGTCTTGCTCGGCTTCGAGGGTCTTGATGTTGTATCTTTCTTCTTGTGACTCTTGGCTTTTTCTGGCGTCGGTCCAAAATCGGAGGCGTCTTCATCGGCGGCTGTCTTTTTGGCTCGCTTGCCTTTCTTTGATGTGGATTTACGAGGCTTCTCTTTGACATCATCGTCCTCTTCGACTTGATAGTCTTCACTGTCATCCTCGAGGTGGCGGGAATCGCGTCTTTGCTTCTTTTCGCGCGTTGATTCGTCTGGATTCGAAGTCTTCCCTTGTCTGGCAGAAGTGTTCAGCTTTGCCTTCTTTCGAGGAGCGCTGTCCGGGATGTCAAATTGAGGTGTCGTTGGTGTATTTCCGTCTTGCATTTGACTGCTCAGCCAACCTTGTACTTGGCTTGTCGCATCGACTTCAACATAGTCATGCCTCAAAGCATTATCGTCATCGACTTGGACAACCTCCGGGAGATCAGGTGCCTTGTCGTTCTGTGTCGCTTCTGGCGGGGTTGGAAACATTTCGGCTGCCTTTTCGTCTCGTGACGCAGCGCGTCGCTTCTTCGAGGATTTTGGTGATTTGGTAGTCTTAGGAACGACCGGCGAGGGCTCCAAATTGCCGTGCATGCCTCCGGGTGTGCCATTTGGCTGTACTTTGGCGGGATTTGGCGATTTGGTCTGCTTCGGCCCACGATACGACGATTGCACGTTGATCGTTTCCGGAGACAGCTGACTCTCTTGTATCACCTCCTCCTGTGTCGCCGGGTCTGACATGCCATCAGGCACTAAGTTGAGCCCACTGGGTCGTCCAGTAGGCCTCTTGCGTTTGCCCTTGACTCGTTTGCCGGTGTCTCCTCCTATGCCTGTATCCACGGTTGACTGGGGGGTTTCTTCCAGAACCAGAGAGTCCTGGGTTGGAATCTCACCAGCTAAGACATCCTCATCCTCACCGAGCGTCGTGTGTCCCTTTCTCGACCTCTTTTTACTCTGTTTCCGCGTGCTCCCACCGACCGCGTGCTCTTGTTCGTCACCACCGCCGTCTTCATTTCTGTGCGCAGTAGTATCGAGCGCGCCTGCGACTGCGTTGATATGATCGGGATCCTTCTTTGATCGTTTTGAAGGCCTTGTCGCGTCTCCACCAGTATTGCGCCTCTTCTTCGTGTCGCGCAACGCGGGGTCGTCCATGTTCGCCTTGTCGTCGTTCATAGCCAGTGAGCTCGGCACAGGACCAAGAGGCGCGCTGTTGTCTTGTGAATTGTCAAGCCCAAGCTGTGACGAGGTATTCCCCATTTTTTCTGGTAGACCTGCACATGCACAGGCTCGAGTCGAGCAAGCGCGTGGATCGTTTAATGTTCGCGTCGTAGCGTCTGCTGGTGAACTTAGCTCGGCGGTGATGCACGCCAAGAAGGCTTAGCACAGGCCGATGTGAGAGCCGGGCAGGAGAGAGCAAGACAAGGAACTTTGAAGTCAGGGCTGGGCAGGACGGCGAGCACAGGAGCTGGAGCTCAGCGCGTTGTAAGCATGTGATCACAGTATATCTTACCCTCTTCTTCCTCCACCACTGTCACCGACTGATTACCTTTTCACTTCGTCCATCAAGCAATTGCTCATCCACCACCACGTGAATCCTGGTGGGGACTTTTCCAGTTCTCCAAATTTCAGTGACGTGAAGGGCTCCACACGCGTTCACTGGACCTAACATCCCGAAACTTGGGAGGCGCGACATCAACAGACTTCGCTATCCATCACATACCTTGATACCAATCCACTGAACTCTCACTCGCCATGTCGGAAGACCACGAACTCTGGACTCGCGACAAGAACCAGTCCATGGAGGACATCCGCCCTGATCCGCAGCACTTACTGGGTCTCAAACTGCACTGGGGGCTGCACCGTAAGAACGAGACTATCGTGTTCTACAGCATAGTAATTCCATGCTGGGGCCTTGAGATCGCTGCCGCTGCTCTTGGGCCTTACTTCCGCGCAAGCCACCCTGCCTTCATCGGATGTATCTCAGCTTTCTTCGTGCTGCACTGGGCAGCGTGGCTTCAGACTGCCTTTGCCATGGTTCAAAGGGCTAGCTGGAGGCGTGATGAGGAAGCGGTAGAGGAGAGAGTGCAGTTTCTCTGGTTTGCTGTCAGATTGCAAAGGTTGATGCTGGTATGTCGCCGTGGGAATCGAGAGGCTATCGCGAACAACTCAAGCTAACTATTGCGCAGCCCACAGCTTTGATCGCATTCTGCACTTTCATCCCCGCCTATGTCCAGAGAGACAGCGAGCATGACCTGGCGTACTGGCTGTTGTTCATGCTCATCTTCATCATCGACACGGTGCTTTGTGTCATGAATGCCTACAACAACATCACTTGGGTAATTGTTTCGCTACGTGTATTGCTCGCGCATATGGCTGATGCTGACAACCCTTTGCAGGAAGCTGATCGCCTGTGGTTCGAAGATCGCATCCCTGGTGTACCGAACACCCACATCGCCATATTTGGCGTCTAGATACCCCTTTTGTTTGTTTTCACTTGGAAATTATATCCAGCGTCGCGCACGTGTTGGAAGATATTGTATACAGTAATGATCCTGCGGGATTGAGGGAGCAAGTGATCCCGGATTGGAGTTATCCCCGTTTATATGGCACATCTGCACATTCAATAGGTTAAAAGGTACTGCACAAAAGTAACTGCCCAAAATTAATCTCGCCACAATATATCAAAATCTCCTGTAGATTTTACCCTGAAAGGCACATGTACCAAAGTTGCGATCGTCCAGAATGATGTCGTTTCAGAAGCGGGACCCTAGCACGTGAACACGCGAGTGGCGATTCGGCGCGTTCCAGGCAGCTTGACGCGATGGCCGTCTAGTTCTTGACTTCTTGGTGGCGACACTAGGTTCTTCCTACTCTGTCTGAGCTACAGTGTGCATTGCGATTCCATTACACATCGCACCGACGCCCGCGAAGATATGACGGTCGACATTGGCAGTGAGAATGTCTCGCCGCTACCATCGAAGCCTCGTGGCCGACTGTACGGAGGAACACCCAATTCCACTGGAAAACTGTCGAAACCCTTCAAATGTCCCGGCGCAAACGTAGCACCTAGAGTGTCCGAGAAACCCTCACGCAAGAGACGCAAAGTGGATTACGGCGGTGCCGACGGTAGCACAGAAGATGACAAGCCTTACTGCAACGATGATCGACTTGCCCTGGCCACACGCGACATCAACAGGTTTCCGGTCTTCAAACCCAAAGACAAGGAAATTACCTTTAGAGCACGCTTCTCGGTTCCTCTTAAGAACAGGGACGTCAATGCGTACAGCACTGGTAGGCCACCTCCGCTCCTAGGCCTGCGAACAGGCGCTGTCTTCGTCGCGAAGCCACTGCACGACCCGAGTGGCGAGTTTGCGATCGTACTTTACGACCCGACTGTGGATGAGAAGCCAGAGCCGAAGCTCATCGAAGGAGGTGATGAGTTGACTGGCAGTCAGAAAGAGAAGAAGAAGCTGGATGAGCCGATAATGCACAAGAGTTTGGCGGACATACTGGGCATCAAGAAGCAGGTCGACACAGAACGCCCGAAGGTTCCTGTGGTCATTGATCCAAAGCTCGCGAAAATGCTGCGGCCTCATCAGGTCGAGGGTGTCAAGTTCATGTACCGATGCACAACCGGATTGATCGACGAAAACGCGCAAGGATGCATCATGGCTGATGAGATGGGTCTCGGCAAAACATTGCAGTGCATTGCACTGATGTGGACGCTGCTGAAACAATCTCCGGAAGCCGGGAAAGGCACAATACAGAAATGCGTGGTGGCTTGTCCGTCTTCGTTGGTGAAGAATTGGGCAAACGAATTGACAAAGTGGCTTGGGCCGGATGCCATCAATGCATTCGCGGTCGATGGCAAGGCAAGCAAGGAAGAGTTGACAATACAAATGCGACAATGGGCATCTGCAACAGGCCGAGCTGTCACTAGACCCTGTCTGATCGTGTCGTATGAGACGCTACGAATGTATGTGCAGGAATTGGCCGGCATGCCCATTGGCTTGATGCTCTGCGACGAAGGCCACCGACTGAAAAACGGCGAGAGTCAGACATTCGAGGCTCTCAACAGTCTGAATGTGAAGAAGCGCGTCATCCTTTCTGGAACACCAATTCAGAACGATCTCTCAGAGTACTTTGCTCTGCTGAACTTCGCCAACCCTGGCTACCTGGGCACCAGGCTCGAGTTCCGCAAGCATTACGAGCTCCCAATTCTGCGTGGTCGTGACGCTGGAGGCAGCGAGACCGAGGTGCAAAAGGGTCAGGAACGCCTGACCGAGTTACTCACGAAGGTCAACAAGTTCATCATCCGCAGAAGCAACGACATTTTGTCAAAGTACTTGCCGGTCAAGTACGAGCACGTCGTCTTCTGCAACCTGGCTCCATTCCAGCTCGATCTGTACAACTACTTCATCAAGTCACCCGAGATCCAGAAGCTGCTCCGTGGCAAGGGAAGTCAACCACTCAAAGCCATTGGTCTACTAAAGAAGCTTTGCAATCACCCTGACCTGCTCAATCTCCCCGACGATCTTCCTGGTTGTGAAGAACACTACCCAGAAGATTACGTTCCCAAGGATGCCAGAGGTCGCGACCGTGACATCAAGCCATGGTACTCCGGCAAAATGTCAGTTCTCGACCGCATGCTCGCGCGCATCCGTCAGGACACAAACGACAAGATTGTTCTCATTTCCAATTACACCCAGACTCTCGATATTTTCGAACAACTCTGCCGCAATCGCCGTTACGGATCACTTCGCTTAGACGGTACCATGAATGTCAACAAGCGCCAGAAGCTGGTCGAAAAGTTCAACGACCCCAACGGCGAGGAATTCGTGTTTCTGCTCTCGTCCAAGGCTGGTGGCTGCGGCCTGAACCTGATCGGCGCCAATCGCCTTGTCCTCTTCGACCCCGACTGGAACCCTGCCGCCGACCAGCAAGCGCTCGCCCGTGTCTGGCGTGACGGCCAGACCAAGGACTGCTTCGTCTACCGCTTCATTGCCACTGGCACAATTGAAGAGAAGATCTTCCAACGCCAATCCCACAAGCAGTCACTTTCCTCTTGCGTCGTCGACAGCGCCGAAGACGTCGAACGCCACTTCTCCGCAGACAGCTTGCGCGAGCTCTTCCTTTACAATGCCAAGACGCGCTGCGATACACATGACACGTTCAAGTGCAAGCGCTGCAAAGATGGCAGGCAATTTATCAAGGCGCAGGCTATGTTGTATGGCGATACGAGTTCCTGGAACCATTTTGTCAACGACGGCAAGGACGGGCCGATGGGCAGGATTCAAGATCATCTGCTCCGCCAGGAGGCTGAGGAGAAGGATGTCAGTGCGTTGTTCCAGTACATCAGTCACTAGACAGTAGATTTGCATCGGTCGTTTACAGGAGGCCAGAATAACGGAAGGGTTCATGAAGCCATGATTTTAGCGAGCAAGCATAGCGTATTGCTTTAGAGATATCAGACACGTCTCCTCGACGGTCATTTCACAATACCACTACGGTTGATTATCATATCGATGCTTCAGGACGTCCGGTCTCGTCTTGAGCCTCTCGTTGGCATTACTTGTCGCACTCTTTGTTTGGGCTGGGTAGTATCTCGTACTGAACTCTTCATCACAGGGCGTAATGACTTGCCGTCAACAATGCCAGAGTTGTATTCCTCGACTTGTCGAGTACCAGGCGTTCTCGGTAAGTTGAGCCATGTGGTTCAACACTATGCAAGATTGGCAACGACAACAGAGCAGCATCGCAAGAAAACGACCATGTCAGTGCCTAAGACTACCCATTGACTCAAGACAGCGGTATCAACCAGCGTTCTACACAAGGAATTGCATTGAACTCAACACTCAAAGATGACGCGATGGAAATATAGACACAAACGACAACAGAACCTCGTTACAGTTGGGTAACCTATCAGAAAATATCTAATATCTAATCACCACATGTTCATAGCCGACCAACCCCAACCCCAACCCTAGTCATCAACCATCAACACATCATCTCGAATCTGGGACAGGCCCTCTTCAATAGTACCAAACCAACAATGTCCTCGCTTACCGCAAATCCAGCATCTCTGCATGCTCTGCTCTTACTCTCCGACTCTGCTCTCCCCTTGGGATCCTTCGCATTCAGCAGTGGACTAGAATCCTACCTCGGGCACCGCAAACAGCCCACGACTCAGCAAAGAACAAAAGCATTTGGCCTCTTTCTCGACCAATCACTTTCCAACCTCGCAAGTACAGCCTTACCATACGTCCTCTCAGCCTACCAAGATCCTACGTACGACTTTCTAGAGGAGCTTGACAACGACATCGACGCCAGCACACCCTGCACCGTCGCCCGCCGAGCCAGCATTACGCAAGGCAAAGCCCTCCTCACCATCTGGGAACGAGCCCTCTCTGGTGCGGTGCAGCCCGGTACCGAGAACGAAGCAGCAGGAAATGCGATCAGTGCCTTTGCAAAAGCCGCCAAAACGTCGAAACCCGATGCCTCCTCTTCTTTCGCCCTCGGCCTCCAAGACATCAACAGCCACTTCCCTCCTCTGTTCGGCGCCGTGGCGTTTGCTCTAGGCCTTAGCGAGCGAGAGACGTGCTACCTCTTCCTACTCAACCACGCCAAAGCAGTACTGAGCGCCGCCGTGCGAGCGAGCGTCATGGGCCCTTATCAGTCGCAAGCGACTCTTGCCAGCGGCGATTTGCAGAGACACATCAACGAGCTTATCACGAAAAGCCAACACCTCAGAGCCGCAGATGCGGCAGTGTGTGTGCCTGCTATGGATATCTGGATGGGACGGCATGAGCTTCTCTACTCGAGGATCTTCAATTCGTGATTTGATTTTCATTATAAACCGGTCCCAATGAGCGCTCGAATGTCGCCACCTGCCCACCCACCCGTTTTTGTTCTCTTGCCATCTCTGACCTGTTTTCCGCTACGCTACGCTATGATGTGCTAAGGCTGGGTATCAAAATATCAACAAACTCGCCTCGACGGCGCCAGGTCGGTCTCACTTATCGTGCAGCGCCGGTTGCAGCCCTGCCGGTGCGCCTTGCTTTGCCCAGACCGGACCTGACTTCGTCCAGCTGCTCCATACCAGTCTGAGGGCCGAAGCGCTGCAGCTTGCGGCTGGCCTTGCCGCTGATCTTGTGCCCGCCCAGGAAGTCATCCATGATGCTGTCGAAGTCGGAGCGTTGCAGCATCGGTGCCTCGCTGTCAGTCGCGCGGCTGTAAGAGGAGATGCCGCTGACACCGCTGAGGCCAGACATTTGACTGTACTTGGACATTCTCGAGGCCTTGGACATGCCGGTCATGCCGGAGGCGTTCGACATGGTGTCGTTCAGCATCTCATCGTCCTCGCCCATCTCTTCGGCGATGGTGTATTGTTCTTCAAGCTTGTCGAAGCGGTCGTCCAAGAGGTTCTGCTGGTCGGTGCGTACGAGGGCGGAGGAAGACATGGAGTAGTTAGACGTGGAGGTTTTGGCGCCCTTGCGCTTCTTGCCTGGCCGGCTAGCGAGAGAGGAGACCATGGAGGCGTCGAAGGCAGAAGGTGAGGCCTTAACGGGCCTACCCGCTTCCTGGTTGCTCTTTGCTTCGTGCTTGAACTTCTTGAACTCGTCCAGCCAAGCGCCCTCTGTCGGGTCAGCGGGTAGTGCTGCCTGTGTGTCCTTGGGAGGTTCGATCAGCTCGCCGTCTGCTGGCTGGGGGATGTTGAGCTGTGGCGGCGGGCTGGCAGCTCTGATAGTGTCATCACTCTCCCATCCGTCGTCCAATTCACCCTCTCCTGCCTCGAACATCTGTTGCTCGCCAAGTCTCTCCCACTCGTCCTGCTCAATCTCCCTGCCCTCTCTCACCAAGTCACCGAAAAAGTCGTCCTCGTCGTCCACGTATGCCTCGTCCTCGAGCGCCTCCAGGGTCTCGCGCAACCGAGGGTCCATGTCCGGCTGGAAACCTGCGATCGCATCGGGAATGTCCTGCTGGTCCTGGTACGTCCGCCTGGTCACGAACTCGCTAGGCAGCACATCCTCGGGCAGCAGACTCCTTGCAACACTGCTCGCCATGCTGCTTTGACCAACACTTTGCGCGACACCGCCGTAGCTGCTTCCGGCATTGCTGCTGATATCCATATCCCTCAAAGCATCCTCCAGCTTCTGCTTGCCCTTCTCGGCCTTCGCAGGCTTAGCCTCAATCCACGCTACAGGCCCGTCACCCGTGCCCAAGTCCTTCATGTGCTGCATGTAGTCATACTTGGTGTCATCGTAGTAAACACCGTGCTGCGCCGCCTCACCCTCGTTGGGACGGAAGTTGGTGCCAAACTCCCCCTCGAGGTCGCTGCGTTTCTTGCCGCGCCGCGAGTATGTGGAGGCGCCGGACATCATGGAAGCGCCAGACGACGAGGGCATGTCGCTTTCATCGTCGCCAGCCTGTCGGCGTGTGGCCTTCTCGGCGAAGACCATAGACGGGGCATTTTCGTCGTGAATGAGAGGGTCGTTCTGGGCGCGGTGCACGAGGGCGAAGGTCGTGGAGGTGTTCTTGTCGAACTTGCGGCGGGGTGGCATGGTGGCGGTTGTGTGTTGTTATGTGTGTACTGTATGTGGTGTTGAGTGTTTTGGCGAGAGAGAGTGGCTTCAATGTAGGGTGTGTGGACGCAGATCCGATTCCACCCAAATGGCGCCCCGATAAGAAAAAAAGGTGCGGAGTAGTTTGGCAGCTGCTTAAACTGCGAGCATTCAGGGTCTCGTAGATCGATCGTGATTGGTTCAATAGCATCGGTTACGCCCGTATCGTCTTGCAGTATAAATGGACGTCGCATCTTCCAGTGACGCATGGCGGGGGTCTCAAGTTTTACTTCAGAATTGATCAGCAACTTGCGACTGGCAGAGTCAGGTAGACTCACCACTCCACTGCACTTTACTTTTCCTAACAACACATTGTGTGCCGCTCAAATCACACTTTACGATTGGTATCCACCATACACTCCTATCGTCAAGAGACACAACACACTGGCACTGGAGCCCATAAAACCAATCACACGCCACTCAACATGGGTCTGCCCAAGAGCAAGAATCAGGTCGGTCTCGGCAACTCGCTGATGAACGACCGCTTCGGTAAGGGAAAGAAGAGTAACATGCACCGTGGTGGTACCGCTCCCACCAAGGGTGGCAAGAACGGCATCACGCGAACCGACATGGACGGCAACGAGTACATCGTCAACGAGAATCAGGGAGATGACTGGGTCAAAATGCGCTCCATCACCGAGCAAGGCGCGCTCGACGAGTTCCTTTCTACCGCAGAACTGGCAGGCACAGACTTCACCGCCGAGAAGATGAACAACGTCAAGATCATACACAGAGACCAGAAGAACCCTTACCTGCTCTCCGCGGCGGAAGAGAGAGGTGTCATGAAGAAGCAGAACTCCAAGAGAGCACGTCTTACCGTGCCTAGACGCCCTGCTTGGGACAAGGACATGACTGCTGGAGAGCTACACTCCCGTGAGAAGGAGGCTTTCCTTGACTGGAGGAGGAACCTGGCCGAGCTCCAGGAGATTGACGACTTGCTCATGACGCCGTTCGAGCGCAACTTGGAGGTGTGGAGACAACTGTGGCGTGTCATTGAGCGATCCGACTTGGTCGTGCAGATTGTAGATGCACGCAACCCGCTCATGTTCAGGAGTGACGATTTGGACAAGTACGTCAAGGAAGTCGACAAGAAGAAGCGCAACTTGCTCCTCGTGAACAAGGCAGACATGATGACTCTGGAGCAAAGAGTTGCGTGGGCTGAGTACTTTATGGAGCATGGCATCAACTTCCGTTTCTTCTCGGCTGAACTCGCCAAAGAGATGAACGAGGCAAGAGGTAGCGACGACGAGGAGGAAGTCCAGGAAGAGAGCGAGAGCGAGAGCGAGGAAGAATCGGACGATGAGGAGAGCGCTTCCGATGTTGATAGCCACGAAGGCTCAGATGTTGAGGCCGAGCTTCCCGAAGACGTCAAGAAGGTCGCGCAAAAGCAAAAGAAGGTCGAATTCCAGGACCAACAAGACAAAGAGAACCAATGGGTCGACGAAGAGACTCTTGACGGCCCGCCACAAATGGACGTACCTCTGCCGCTTGAGGAGCAGACCAGAATTCTCACAACCGAAGACCTCGAAGCGCTCTTCTTGAAGCATTCCCCTAAGATTTCCAAGAAGGACCAAGATCCCACCAAACCACCACGCAAGACACAGATTGGTCTCGTCGGTTACCCCAACGTCGGTAAATCTTCCACAATCAACGCCCTGCTTGGTGCGAAAAAGGTCTCGGTCTCCGCCACACCGGGTAAGACGAAGCACTTCCAGACCATTCACCTTTCCGACAAGGTCGTCCTCTGTGATTGCCCTGGTCTCGTGTTCCCCAATTTTGCAAACACAAAAGCCGAGCTCGTGTGCAATGGTGTGCTGCCCATTGACCAGCTTCGCGAGTACTCCGGCCCTGGTACCCTTGTCGCACAGCGTATTCCTCAAGCTTTCCTCGAGGCTGTGTATGGTATGAAGATCCAGACCCGCCCTATCGAAGAGGGTGGTACTGGTTGGCCCACAGGCGAGGAAGTACTGCGCGCGTACGCTCGTGCTAGAGGTTTCGCTACACAAGGTCTTGGTCAGCCCGATGAGAGCAGAGCAGCCCGATGGATTCTCAAGGACTACGTCAAGGGCAAGCTGCTGTTCTGTCAGCCACCACCTTCGGACCCGCCCATAGACCCTCACCACTTCAACCGCGAGCTTTACGACGCTGCTCACCTCCCCGAGAAACGCCGCGCTGCTCTCGCTGCCAGTGTTGAGGCTGCCATGAGGCAATCGAACAATCCTTCGCTCATGGACGACCCTGATCTCATTCCCATGCCGGCTCCTGGCGGAGCCAAGGGCAAGAAGCTGGACAACCAGTTCTTCGCGCCCGGCCAGGGCGGCTCTCGCATTGAGCAACCTTTCCACTACAAGTACTCCGAGCAAGGAAAGGAGTTCAGTGGTCGCAAGCTCAAGACCATGACCGCGTTGGAGAAGGACATTGACCCAGCGGACTTGAAGAACTCGAAGAAGCACTTCAAGGGCAACAAGCGTGCGAACAAGTTCAACGTGAAGTACTCAAACAAGAGTCAGAACGACTACGAGTAGTCGCTTACCGGCTTGTTGCTATTCTCGCAGTCTAGTTCATACTTCTACTCAGGGTATTAAATGAATTCTAACTGAAACTGGAATACAGTCTGCCATCTCACATAACTCATGCCTCACATCGTCTCAAAAATCAATAACTCGTGTAACGCCTCGCACAGAAAACAAACCACCCATCTTCAAGTTCCCCACCCAGTCGGTATAACATCGCTCGCTCGCCCGCCCCCTACCACCGAGCGTAGCGACAAATGCTGGTACTGCCCGTACTTGGCCATGATCTCCTCCTCACCCCACTCCCTCTCAGGCTCTGTCCCTACATAGTTCCCCTGCGCGTCGTGCTTGAAGAAACGGGCGTACTCGCCCCGTGGCATCTTCACGGCTTTGTATTTGTCGGGCGAGCCCTGCGTAAGGACCCGCGTGCTCATGCGCCGGAAGAATCCGCGGGCTGGGGGTCTGGATTCGCCCGAGTAAGCCAATGTTTTTGTTGATTTCCGTTGTTTTAAGATCGGATTGCTGCTCCCCACGACATGGATCTCACTGGGCCGAACTGGCCATATCTGATTGGATTGAGATTTGCACATCACTTACCGATCAGGCAAAGGCTCGTCGAATGAGTTCCGCCTTTCTTTCCGGCTGATTCGCACCGTCACAATGATTATGTCTTCGTCTGTAGGCGGGCTGGTGGGATCGCGCTCGAAAATCACGCCTGCGCTTAGGAAGCCTCCTACTGAGCGTGTGCGCACAGGGTGGAGGGATGCAGTGTGGGTATTGGATGGGTTGGAGGCGCGGCGGGTCCCTTCTGTTGATGGCATGGCGGCAGTGGTGGTATTGTTGTCAGTCGAGGCACGGTGTGGAGTGGTTGCTGGGATGTAGGGCGCGTAGGCTCTGGCGTAGGAGACTGCAAGATGGTTGGAGATCGAGTCCATTGGTTTTCAGGGCGGCGATGGGGGTTGTGCTGAGTCCAGAGGTAAGGCAAGCTAATGCTATACGAGGCGACGCTTTCCTTTGTTTGCTCTTGCGGCGTGAGTTTAGGACAGTGCCAGGGAAATCTGGTGGGATATCAGGCTCGAGAGGTGATCGATCGATGTTCTTTGGTTGTACTGCAATGGTAGCGATATATGGGCATGCAGAGACGACTTCAGACTGGAGTTGTGGCCGATCTTACTCCTACGGTACTGTCCAGAAGGTGTCAACGGATGCGGCGAGCCCAAAACAAGCACCGCGAAGCTCCAAGAGAGTGTGAGATAAGAGATGGGATCTGCCGTGCAGTCTCACGTAAGGGTTCGGGATCTTCTGGAGATTTAATGACACAGGCGTACACACGCCTGCTGTATAATCATGACGTCGAGTCGCAGCTAGTATGTAGGTATGTACATGTAGGTGAGGATGAACGTGTAGCCGAGGTGTGTGGCGTTGTCTGCAATATATGCGCCTTTGTTCTGTGAAAGTACCGGAGCCCCACCTTTCTAGGCTCTGCATGTGTCTTGTGACCATCGAAGCTGTGAAGGAGAAAGCATAAACATTACTAATAACTACCGTAGTACTGCTAGTCCCTCTCTGGACTGTTGCATCTGCTGATATGCTCGATTCTGCTCGTTCTGCTGACGCACTGGGTTGTTGTGAACTCCGAAACGGATCATCAAAATCACTGTACACAATGCGGTGTCCGAAACGGGGTGGCTGCTGATCTCATGCATCCCGGATCAAGCAGCGATTAATCGGGTTAATTGCGACAATAGACACGGAGACGGGCAGCAGATCGCGTTACTTTGTCGATACTGCAATTCTCATCTCATGTGGTTGCTAATTCTAGATCGCTGTCATACAGCCAGGACTGCAATCGCCTTTGTCGGCCCACTACATCCGCATTGTGGCATTCTGATACAGCCCATTGATCGAGGTGTATTGATACCGCCCATAGTGGGATTTGATCATAGCATCATCCCAGTCCTGCTGCGGCTCAGTGCCGGCGTAATTGCCGTGAATGTCATGTCTGTGGTGCCGCAGGTAATCACGACGCGGCATTCTCAAGAACCGCACATTTTCCAAGCCATCTCGAGCCTCGCATAGTCGTGAGCTAATGCGACGTAAGAAACCGCGTGGACTCGGTCTGAGTTGATGTCAGTCCAGTCTCCGGTGGGCTTGATGGAACATGCGATCTTCACGATCGAGATATGCTTACCGTTGTGGCAATTCCCCATCAAACGATTGTCTGTGAGCAAGTTGTCCTACCCGTACAGTAACGAAGATGATATCGTCTGGTGACTGGGGAAGGTCAGTGCTCCATTCGATGGTCACGCCGGATCCAAAGGGGATCGATCTCGTGCGAGGTTGTCTCAGTGCGTTGTTGGATGTACAAGGAGAGTATGGCGGAGGTGCCTGCTGAGCTGCGTAAGGCGGTGGGACGTTCTCGTCTTTCTCGATGCTGGAAATGGTTCCTGGCAGAGGGTGCGCCTCTAGTGGTGAGCCGATCATTTGACGGATTGATTGTGATGGTCCGACCGGGTTGATTTGTCAATTCGATGAGATTTCTAGTATGTAGAAGAGCGTCGAGAGTCGGGGAAAGTCGTCTTGATAATGTTGATCGTCGATACGTCGTAAGAGAGCATCTTCGGTCATCGAGAATGCCAGTGTCGCTATATAGTTGTCCTTAGGCAGTGGACATCATGTTGGCGGAGTCTCGAAACAGCATAACACCGCGTTAAGGGTGCGGCATCCCTACCCAGAGATGAACGGAGTAGTTCGATCTGATTCCGATTCGAGGTTGACTGTCTGGTATGGAGGACTGGCGGCGTGTCCTAATCGGGACAAATCCCGATCCAAGCAAGCGCTTGAGGTCGGAGTAGAGATGTTGACATAATCCTGTTCGTGAAGATACCATCATCTTTGTCTTTACCTACATTCTCGCGGCCATGAAGAGACATTTCATAGTTCTTCGTCAAAATGTCTCAAGGAAGTCCAGATGATGGTGGTGGCTAGTCAGTCACACCTGGAGCCCTCTAGCAAAGACGTACGAGTCTGCTCATTGGTCATACATGTTGAAGTGGTGTGGCCTATTGGGTCGTCGATAAAACAGACTTCCGATGTTTGAATGAAGTATAGACGACTTGACTCCGATGTTGTGAATGATGTGTTGTCGTGAGCACAAGAAGCCGGCGTTCAGCAGGCGAGTATCCCAGACTGTCACCGCGTCACGTGTCTCGCGGCCCACAAGTATGGATAGCTGCTCCATTTCGAGTTAGCCGCCGTGCGTGTAAGAAGCATATCTCGCTACCTTGGTTATTACCGTTCTTGGGCCAGCCTCGCCAGCCTCTCACGTGTAAGGTCTGGAGAGTTTCGCTGAGATGATGTGGGAGACAGCCTGGTGCCGAGGCAGAACTTCCCGCGCGTCACCACGGATTCATTCACTCCCAAACGTGACCTTGCCGTGCATACATGTACCATTGATTCTTCACCACCCACACCCACAAACACACGAACCCATACGGTAGAACCCACACCCTTGATGCTACGATGATCGCTGCTACGCGCCGCTGGGTGCATTCAAACAGGAAGAGGATTGCCATTGGTGCCGGAGTGATAGGCGCAGGTTACGTCGCCGGACAGTATGTGCTTGGAAAGATATCAGAGGCGCGACAGCGCATGGGAGAAGATCGGATAGCAAAAGAGAAGTGAGTTGGCCTCGTGTGGGTGCCGCATGCCTGTTGGATGAAGCGCTAAACATGGTACAGCCTTCGACGACGCTTCGAACAGAACCAGGAGGACTGCACATACACCGTACTGGCGCTACTACCCACCGTCCGCGATGAGATCATTGGCGCTCTACCAGTTGAGCAGATCACCGAACAGCTGCAACAAGAAAGACAGGAAAGGCTGAAGAGGCTAGGTCAATCAGAGGCCGCCTCGTCCGAATACCCATCGCAGCCTCCCAGTGTGACAGACGATGCGAGCACCAGTAGTTTCATCCACGCTAGCCAGATGGCAAGCAGTGTCGGCGACAACGGTCTGAGGACCAAACGGAGCAAGGCACAGCTGTGGCAGGAAATGAAGATCAATTGTAAGATCGAGAGCGTTGCCCACACAAACTCCAACTAACATGGTTTCAAGCCGTCACGCGAGCGCTCACACTGCTTTACACCCTCTCACTTCTCAACATCCTCACACGAATTCAGCTCAACCTACTTGGCCGCCGCACCTATCTCTCTTCTGTGGTCAGCCTGGCGAACCCACAACCGAACATGCAGTCATCCACCATCTCTTTGGAGAACAGAGACGACGATAATTTCGAGAACTTTTACGGAAACGATTTCGAGACTAACCGCAAGTATCTCACATTCAGCTGGTGGCTGCTGCATCGAGGAAGCAAGCAGATCATGGAGCGGATCACGGCAGCTGTCAAGGAGGTCTTTGGCGCTGTGAACATCAGGGAGGATATCACAATGGAACGCCTTGCCGAGTTGGTTATGCAGGTGCGGAGGAATGTCGAAGGCTCGACTGATGAGGAGCGCCGTCAGATGAAATGGCTCTCGTATCTCCTTCCGCCCCAAGAGGAAGAACAATTTGTGATAAGACAGGCCAGCATGCCCGACAGCGACGACTCACCCTCTCCCGAGACCGCTGGAGTGCAAGACCCCATGTCAGCTGATGTGAACATCACGCAGGCCTTGCGCAGGCTGCTTGACGAAACCTCGGACCTCATCGACTCTCCCACATTCTCGTTCGTTCTGACTCGTCTACTTGACGCTGGCTTCTCTAATTTAATCGACCACCGTGTCGGCTTGGAGGCTTTCAAGACTGGCGGCATACCAACTGCATATTCACCACGAGTCACCGAGGTGACGGAAAACAAATGCAAGATCGCTCACATTCTACCCGTGTTCTGCAGACAGGCTCACGCAATTGTTGGAGTCGGCGAGCTAGACATGGGCAACGAGTACATGACAGCAATGGATCGAGTGCCAGATCTCGAAGCGTTTGCCGCCGTCATCTACTCCAGCAACCTGGAGTATGAGCTTGCGGAAGGCGACGATGAAGCAAGAGCTGCCAATTTGGAGCAGACGACAAAGCCTCAGCAGTCATCGTTTGTTGAGTCAGAGGTCATTGCACCCGCCTCTCAACCAGAAGAATTGAGTGCTGCCATAGGCACGGAAGCCATACCATTGGACACCGACGATACAGCGATTGCCGCTGCCGAGGCAAATACAGAGCAGTCACAGGGTCCAGTAGAGGGTGCGTTTGAGGATGCCTGGAAAAAGGCACTGGCTGCTGAGGATGGTCTAAAGGACGTCGAGAGCGGAAAGGAATAAGGGATAAAGCCCGGCTCAAGCTACTAGTATGTAGCACGTATGTTGTCACGATACCCATTATACGGCAATGTGTGGTTGTCTGCTTCCTAGGACGTCGTCGATATTGAAGAGGTTCTCCCTGCACTTTCTTACGGTAAACGTGATGACCATGTACAATGCTACCTTTTCGCTGGACTGGATCGATCATGTAACGGCCACAAATATGTATGTTGTACCTGCGATGGAAAGGTCGTCTGCATTTCATTCGTATATGTCTACCGTCATCAAATCGTTACAGCCTGGCCCTAATCTCCGGAACCGCAATCTGCACTCGTTGCTTCCTTGGCTTCATACCTCCCTGGAGCAAAGGTGTAGGCCCAATGGTAGCCGAGATCTTCTTCCCGAAATATTCCACCTCCACCACATCACCCTCTTGGATTCCAGCAGGCAAGTAGCTGTAAGCGATCGGCTTACCGACAGTGTAGCCGAAAGCTGCACTCGTGACATAGCTTACCGGCCGACCTTGGTAGAAGACTGGCTCTTTGCCTAGAATGACCGAGCGAGGGTCGTCGACAACCAGTGTGCGGATGCGCTTAGATGTTGAGAAGTGCTTCAGTAAAGCGGCCTGACCGACGAATCCTTGCTTGCCTTGATCGATGAGATGGTCCAACCCGGCCTGGTATGGCGTGTGCTCGCTGGTCATGTCCGTGCCCCAGTCGAGGTTACCAGCTTCGAGACGAAGAGCGTTGAGTGCTGCGCGGCCGGCGGCAATGATGCCATATTCTTGGCCCGCCTGCCAAAGTACATCCCAGAGTCGTTGACCATTGTCCGCTGTGGTGTAAATTTCCCAACCGGGCTCCCCGACGTGGGAAAGGCTGATAGCAGTGACCGGAATGCCCTTCAGGAATGCCCGTTTGACGCGGTGGTGGCCGAATCCAGCATTCGTGAAGTCTTCAGAGCTAATCTGGCTCACTACGTTCCAAGCGAGAGGGCCCCATAGCCCAATGCTACAAGTTCCACCTGTGATGTCGCGGACTTGCGACCAGCGAGCGGGAAAGCGTTGGCCGAGTTTCCGCGCTTCGGCAGTCAAATGTGGCAGGCTATCAGGGCTGAACACGCCGACCTGGAACAAATTCGTCTCTAGCCTCGCGACGATGGCATCGCTCCGAATGTAACCAAAGTCGTCCAGCATCAAGGTGTATGTAACGGTGCCCGGCTCTTTGCAGATGTCGCTCGTGCACAGACGTTGCAACACATCGATCGCTCCAGGACCGGAGAACTCCAATCGTCGCAGAGGCGTCATGTCATACATGGCTACACCTGTGCGAGTTTTCCAAGCTTCGACTGCTGCAATGGCAGAGTAGTGCTTGTTGGACCAGTCATCGCGGTCTACCGGCTGCCACTCCTCGGGCAGATTCTGGACGAAGACTTCGTTTGCATCGTACCAATGCGGCCTCTCCCATGCCCGAGACTCCAAGAAGTATGCTCCAAGCTCTTTCTGTCTAGCATAGAATGGTGTAACCCTGAGGTTGCGCGGCGACTGTTTCGGATCGAGAGGGTGGATGATGTCGTAGACCTCAACGAAGTTTTGCTGTCCAGTCTCGTTAACGTACTCGGGAGCAAGCTGCACTTCGTCAAAACGTGAGAGATCGCACTCCGACATGTCGATCTCGGAACGTTCCCCACTCAATTGTTGAGCGACCGCTCGAGCAACACCAGCGGAGTGTGTCACCCAGACCGCTTCCGCCACATAGAAGCCTTCGAGCGTGGGCGACTGGCCGACGAGAGGACCGCCGTCTGGGGTGAAAGAGAAGATGCCATTGAAGCCATCTTCGACGGTTGACTGCTCCATCACGGGAAGAAGGTCTTGTGACTCCTTCCAAGCGGGGTCGAAATCTTCGGGTGTGAATTCTTGCCTTGATGGCATGTTCTTCTCATCGACGTCCTTCGGCGTCAGACCCAGTGATCCTGCGTTGACCGGCATAGGACGGTGTCCGTAGTAGCCGATGCCGTATCGATCCCCGTGCTCGCGGTAGTACAGGTCGTGGTCTTGGTGCCGCAAAATGGGAAGGCTAGCACCGTTGGGTGGGTTCTTGCGCTCCTTCAAGGCGGGTATGGGTGCCGTCTTTGCATACTGGTGAGCAAGTGGCAGTAGTGGGACCGGTAGGCCCGCCATTGCACCAACTTCGACACCCCAGAACCCAGCGCAGCATACCACGATATCGGCAGGAATCGAGCCCCGTGGCGTTGTGACACCGGTGATCTTGTCGTTCTTCTTCTCAATCGCGGTAACAGGAGTCAAGTCGAGGTAATTCACACCTGCTTTTTTCGTCCGTTCGATCAGAAGTTGCACAGCTCTCGCGGCGAGGGCGAGTCCGTCGCTGGCAATGTGAAGTCCACCGAGTACTTTTTCTTGCTTCAGGAAAGGATAGATGCTTGCACACTCCTCGGGGCTGACAAGACGTGTCTCAATGCCCCAAGAGAAAGCCCAGCCTTGCTTCCGCTTCAGCTCTTGCATCCTTTCGGGTGTGGTTGCGATCTCCAGACCGCCGACCTGATTGAAGCAGCTTTGGCCGTCCTTTGATAGCGAAAGTAGCTTCCTTACAGTGTATTGTGCTAGTTGTGTCATCGTTTTCGAAGAGTTCGTTTGGAAGACCAGGCCGGGAGCGTGGGATGTGGAGCCACCAGGCATGCTCAACGGTCCTTGCTCAACCACGGTAATGTTGTTCCATCCTCGCTGGACCAACTCGTCGGCCAGATTGGCGCCAACGATGCCAGCTCCGATGATGACGACCCGCTGTGATGTGGACATGTTGGGTCGTGCGTCCGCAGACTCGGTGTCGGACGAAGATGGAGCACGGGAGTCCGGTCCAGGATACCAGCTTCGAGCAAGAGAGGCCAAGGAAAAGTTGCCTTGAGGTGTCTGGCGTTGATGGAGTCCTAGATCAGTGCTGTCTCCAAGAAGAGGTAAAATCATGCTGGGAGATGAGAGATGGGAAGCAATCAAAGCTATAAAGGTACACGCCAGCCATATTAACCTCGACTACCCGTTCAGCAAAACGGAATCAGACTCTACATCGGTCTATGGTCTCCAACGATTGTTGGTGAACCGATCAAAACCGCATGTCATTGTGTCGAGGTGTGGGGTAAGAGGGTCCAGCCTCGCCAGCCTGGCACAGTGGAGGCGAATGGATGTGAAGAGCGTCGTACTTCCGGATTGGGTCATGTTACCCATACTGTAATCCATCTTATCTTCGTCTCACGGAGAAGGCGTGCTTACATGTATACTCGTGCCATGTTAGATACCCAAACAAGTATCTGTTGTATAGGTACTGGATACCTACTTGTCGACTTCTCGATGCTCGTGAATCTTTCTGCGACGTGTCATCGAGCTTGTTTCTGCAGTCCATCAACGGTAATCCGAGATCAAAATAGTCGGGAGGCAAAAGGTTAGCCTGTCGGACCCCATAGACGGTGCTGCGTGCGATGCAAGCATTCCAGGTTGACATTGAGGCAGTAGGTATCATATGAGACTTTGCTGGTGGTTCATGACTCCCTAAGAAGTCACAACTGGCCTCGCCAAAGTCCTGCCCTTGCTCGCTAGAGAGGTTGCCCTAATCGTCAGTTGCACTTCAGACCTTCAGAAACACTTCACTCAAACCATCTCGTTACTGTTCCAATGAGCACCTGATGCCGGTATCGCATACCTACTTGGAGAAGATGAGGAGCGATGTGTGGCCTGTTGTAGCTACCTTGGCGCAAAAGCCGTTGCAGCTACGGCCGCCTTCTACTCCCAAGGTCACTATCTCGTTATCAGCCAGCTAACATACAGTATCTCTCAACACTCGCCTATTTAGACCTGGCAAACACCTTCATCTTAACGTGGTCCTGGACACTCACCCCGCCGACGCCTCTTTACAGTACATCACAGCTTTGGATAGCCGTCAACAAGATTGCCCGGGCGGCCGAACGTCGGCATCAAATGTGTTGCACTTTGTTTTGCGCGCATCCAACTGGTGCAAAAATCAGGTCAAACGGAAAACACCGCCCACCACCAACACTGGAACCAAGATCGTTCTGACGTCTCATCAACGACTACTTCAATCAATAGTGGTGCGCCCAGACGCCGTCCCTTTTACCTTTTACCCGCTGCACTTCTCACTCCTACTAGTACTGTCTACAGTATGCTCCATTACATCTTTCTCCACTTGCCGTGGCCACGTGCATACATGGTTGTAATTGTTCGAGTTGCTCGGACGCTTGATATGATTGGAGAAAAGGTACTGGCAAAGCAATAATCACCGCCTATAGTGAAAGGCTGACGAAGCGAAGGCAATGCAACCTCGGCCCCAGGTTTGTGGCGGAAGTTGAAACGAGCCTTGCAACGTGGGACTGCATCTCGCCCGGCGATGGCACCGCTCCTGAGTCCTGGGAACTAGACGCTAATCTAACATCACCTGTAGTGTCATGGTCGCTCGGACGCTCGCCGTCGAATGGAGAACTCAGCTCCGTACTAGCCTCAGAGACACACCCCGTACTACTGTCCCATGACAGCTCGCTAGACGTCGAAGGGTACAATGTAATAAAGTTTTTCCGTCCTGGCAAACTCGATGTGGTGCACTCTTGCACAGTTGGACAATATCATTCGTGGCTCTAAAGGAACAACAAGCATGGCGGGGAGGCTCGCGTGTAAACTTAGGCGTGGAAGAATAGAAAAGGGTTCTCTTCGAATTAGCCGATACAGTACATGTACCCACTTCGTATCCGGACAATGCTGGTTGTCGATCTAGGAGCTACACGGCGACACACTAACTGCATCGCTACCAGGCGTGGCTGAAATCCTGTATACCTGAGACGACGACAGTGCTCCAAGCAATCCACTGTTGAGTGATTCGCCAACTCTACTGTAGAGAGCGAGATATTCAGCGCTTCTAGATCGCATATCCCAGAGGTGAAGTAGCTATAAGAACTGATCCTCTCCCAGCATCCATCTCATGAAACAACCCAAGCACTTGGCCTTTCTCTCATCCTTGCCTTCTACTCCAAACTACTCAACATGAAGTTCGTCTCTTCCGGTGTCGCTCTGCTGGCTTCTGCCACGAGCGTCGCAGCTCAGTGTGCCCTCCCTTCGACCTACCGCTGGTCTTCCAGCGGCGCTCTTGCGCAGCCCAAGAATGGCTGGGTCAACCTCAAGGATTTCACCGTTGCTCCCTACAATGGTCAGCAGCTTGTGTACGCGACCAACCATGACACCGGCTCCAAGTACGGATCCATGACCTTCGCCCCCTTCAGCGACTGGTCCAAGATGGGCAGTGTTGCTCAGACCGGCACACCCTTCAACGCCGTTGCACCTACCCTCTTCTACTTTGCCCCGAAGAGCACCTGGATCCTTGCATACCAGTGGGGACCGACTGCCTTCTCCTACAGGACCTCGTCGAACCCCACCAACGTCAATGGTTGGTCGGCCGCCCAGCCCCTGTACTCGGGATCCATCTCGGGCTCCAGCACTGGTCCCATTGACCAGACGCTCATTGGTGACGGCAAGAACATGTACCTTTTCTTCGCCGGCGACAACGGCAAGATCTACCGTTCGAGCATGCCCCAAGGCAACTTCCCGGGCAACTTCCCGACGGCCACCACCATCCTGACCGACACCACCAACAACCTCTTCGAGGCCGTGCAGGTCTACACCCTCAAGGGCCAGAACAAGTACCTCATGATCGTTGAGGCTATGGGAAGCCAGGGTCGCTACTTCCGCTCTCTCACTGCCAACAGCCTCGACGGCGCCTGGACTGTGCAGGCCGGATCTGAGAGCAACCCCTTCGCCGGCAAGGCCAACAGCGGTGCTACATGGACCAACGACATCAGCCACGGTGAACTCATCCGCACTTCCAACGACCAGACCTTCACCGTCGACCCCTGCAACCTGCAGCTCCTCTACCAAGGCCGCAACCCCAACCAGAACGCCGACTACGACAAGCTCCCCTACCGCCCTGGTCTTCTCACTTTGAAGAAGTAGAGTGGTCGGAACTTTTGAGTCGTTCGACCCTTGCGGACAAGGAGGTCAGGGTGTTTTGGAAAAGATTGTTTTCGAATGGTGCTTGCAAGCACTCTTTTTTGGGATTATTTAGCTTAGTCTAGCGTTGCTCTGGAGCAATAGCATTTCATCAACAGAGCCAAGAGCAGTGTACTTTGATGTGTTACCTGAGTCACCACCCTCTTCACTATTCTACATTTCCAATTGCTGCAATAACAGTATTACGTCTGGAGACGTCCTGATAGTGTGCTCCTCTTCGTTCGTGGATACATGGCGGCTTGGTTGATCGGGAGAACGACAGCGAGCTTCGGCCCGTGTGTTGTTCTCGCTGAACTATCCGTCGAGGTATACAGAACTGTCAATGTACTTCCGGGTGTTCGTGGCAGCTTGATGAGCTGGTGTGAATGCCAGTAGATTAACCATCTCGTATCTCGTAACAGTCAAGCTTTGGCTTGATTGGTGAGAAACGATGAGGAATAATGAGGAATAATGGATTGTTTGATGAGGAAGGATCCCAATCGAGAGTTCGATGAGTTGAAGTGAACGCCGTGAATCAGACAGGGTTAGGGTTGGGGTTGCTGTCAACCTTTCATCGTGACGGGACGCGACCTGAAGTCGCTACCGACTGGATCCTATATGAGGTACAAAACAAAGTGCGAACGGAGGAATGTAGTTTTCAGCGATGGCAATCTGATTCCGCTCGAAGACAACAATACAAACTGCTCAGCCACAAAGCGATGTCACTGCCCGTTTCGATTCACTCTTACCTGGCTGGAAGTGTTTCCACATTACTGTGATAGTCTGCAAGTGATAGTGTTTTCTCTCTCGATTGACCGCAATCATTGCCGAGCTACTGTAGGTAGTGTACACGAAGTAAAGAACAGAAAGGAAAAGTGTTCAAAATCAAAGCCCAGCCTCCAGACCACGCAGAGAGATCGTCCGCGGGCTTCCGAGCCACATGCCCCCGACTGTAACGCCACAAGCCATGCCGTTGCAACACACACTAGCTGTTGATCAAAATCGCCCATAGGCCGGGCCATAGACCCTGTTGATGGTACTACCAACCGAATGGGCCACGCGTTGCGACATTCTACTTCGCACCACGGGCGTACGGGTCGAAGCGGCCACCGCCGCCACCACGTCCGCCGCGTCCACCACGGTAGTTGGAGCCCGGCATGCCGGCGTTCTTGGGACCAGTGGGAGCGTTCACAGGCGCGTTGCCCGGAGTTCCAGGACCGCGAGCGCCGCCGGGACCGGCAGGAGCACCGCCGCCTCGTCCACCACGTCCAGCGAATCCGCCACCACGGTTGTTGACGCCGGCAGGGGCTGGGACGTCGTCGTACATGCCCTCCCAGGTGCTGCCGCCGTTGACGCTCTGGCCTTGCATGCGGGCCATTTGCTGGCGTTCGTACTTCTGCTGCTCGAAGACCATCTGCTCCTGGGCGTTAAAGCCGGACTGCTGCTGGCCGGGGCCGGGCGAGGCAGATCCGGACATGCTACCGCCCGAATAGCCGCCCTGCATTCCACCGCCTTGTTGCATACCGCCGCCCTGCATGCCACCACCCTGCTGCATGGCAGCCATCTGCTGCATCATTTGCGGGTTCATGCCGCCACCGCCTCCTTGGCCGCGACCCATGCTGGCCATCATCTGTTGCATCATCTGGGGGTTCTGCTGCATGGCAGCCATCTGAGGGTTCATGCCACCAGCCATACCGCCACCCTGCATCTGCTGCTGCATCATCTGGAAGTACTGCTGCATGCGTTGCCAGTACTGGGCCATCATGGCCGGGCTCATGTTGTTTGCGCCTCCAGCCTGAGCAGCTTGGTCCTGTTGGGCTCCAAAGTTGTTCTGGTGAGCACTACCACCGCCTCTGCCCGCGCCGCCAAAGCGACCGCCACGACCTCCACCGCCGCCGCCTTCCTCGCGCAAGTTTCCACGAGGCTCGGCACGCTTGACTTCGATAGGCTTTCCGTGGATGGCGAGGGGCTGCGAGAGTGCACGCTCAACGGCCTGGTCGTCGTCAAAGGTGACGAAACCGAATCCACGAGGGCGTCCGGTGTCCTTGTCCATCATGAGGGTGCAGTCAAGTACGTTGCCGAACTGCGCGAAAAATTGGCGGAAATCAGTCTCGGTGGCCTCCTGGGATACACCTCCAACGAAAATCTTCGAGGTCTTCTCCTGCTCATCACGTGGGATTGCGCGCTTGGGGTCAATCTGTACACATCCGTCAGTGAGCTACTGTGGCTATGTGGATACATCAATATTCATAGTATGAGACTCACCAGTTTGCCATCGAGCAGATGCTCCTTGACCATGACGACGTTGACAACCTTGGGGTCCTTGAATGTGAGGAAACCGAAACCGCGTGAGCGTCCAGTGACGCCGTCGCGCATGACAGTGCACTCTGTGACTTCGCCGAACTGTGTGAAGTAGTCTTTCAGTGATTCTACAAATATGTTAGAGCATTGTTCTGGTGTGTTGAGAGCTATGTCGCTTACGGTCTGTGGTCTCCCAGTTCAGGCCACCGATAAACATCTTCCTATTTTGAGAGTCAGCATATGTGTATTGCGCAAACGTTAGTCATGATGTCGAGCGTCCATTAGCGTGCGTGCAATGGTCCAGGATGTGAGGGTGGCCGTCGGTCCAGGATCAGGTAGGTAGGTGGGCGATTTGGTGGGCGATGGCGTAGGCGATTGAGCTTGCGCTCAGCGCTGCTTTTGGCCGGGGAGATATTCGTAGTCGGTATTGCGGGCAATCGTAAACCGCGCGAAACGAGTTGGCAATTCTCGGCTCACGAAAATCGTGGTACTTCCGCCTGGCGTGCCTTGTCGCAGGGTGCAACCTGTGGGCGTGCTTGCAGCTTCACATCCGCCATGGCGTCGCCCTTGATCATCGACATGACCACCACAGAGCCCTCCACTAAGTACCTGGCAAGAAAGCGTATGCAGGTTGAGACAGACAGGATGATGCTGCTTGTGTGCTTCGGTGTACGGAGCTGCATGCTTGTTGGCCACCCAGAAAGTGGCGCAACTGAAGTATATCCACTATCTTCTCATCTGCTTGCTAAGTAGCTGCGGTATCGACTTGAAGCTATGGTTGCTGACAAGGTATTCGACTATCCAGAGGTCGGGTATTATGCGCACTTCCCACGCGCGAGCAAAAATTTGTAAAGTGGTAATCAGATGCCGACCAAGTCCGCTTCCACGCCCAGTTTGACCCAATGCACCGCATTTGCCGTTCCTCCCTTGATTGCAAATCTTTGCTCAACTGCAAAGGATTGCCAACATCTCGACAGCAAGATAAGGCCGCGGTTGTTCAAACATTGTACCGCTCAGAGTACGTCGTCCTCCCAGAATGCCCAGCTGCCTGCATCGTGATACGGTTTCGCTTCGCTGACAAGGCATTGCCGCCGTGTAAAAGCCGCACAGCGGGGCTCTGCTGGCCTACTTTCATCCTACTCTTGGTATGGGCTCGCATTTGAAGCACTCTGCGTATCTCATGCGAGTGGCTTATAGGCTTATAGGCTCATGGGCTCATGCCTGTGTTGGGAGTACAGATCCAGGACAGATACAATGCCGATGAAGTAATAACATCGTTGACCGTTGTAGTTTGCACGCACGCTAATAGATTGCTGCCATCATTAGTGGGACCGGAAGAACTCACCCATCATCTTTCATGTGCACAGGTGTGCGATCGACCTCCTGAGTCTCGTAGCTTTGGTGGGGTGCGTTTGTCATGCCGTCCATCTCCTCTGTTGACGGGTCGAAGGGCTTCGCCTCATCGTCGTCCTGTTGTTGGTAGCTTTGTTGTTGTTGTTGCTGTTGCGGCGGCGCAGATTCGTCGGTCGTGGTTTCAGTCTTCATTGCCGTCGCGTCGGGCTCGGTCTTGGGCGCCTCTGGGGCAGGGCGAGTGGCCTCGGGTTCAGCATCTTCGCCGTCGTACCTTCAATTGCGTTAGCGTAAGTCGTTCAAGAGTCGCGCAAATCTCTTGCAGTGCTTACAGATCGGCGAAAAGATCCTCGTCCGCGGCGTCGGCCATGATGAAGGCTTTGTGGTGTGACAGGTGGTTGCTTGCGGCTAGTGCTCAGTAGCTAAAGGCGCGTTTGAATAGTCTCTGCTGTGTCCGAAAGGATAGCTCGTGGTGCGCCGAGGGTATGGAGAAAGAGGGTGAGTAAATTGAGAAGTCGAGGGCGATAGCTGATTGAAGGGGAGGTGATGCGTGTGTGTGCGTGAGATTGGTCGTGCTAAAGTGAGCAGCGCTTGTCGAGCTTTGAACTGAGGTCTGCGGGATCGGCCGAACACTAGACGGGAGGCAGCCTCAGGCAGAAACATCTCGAATGCACATCCATTTGGCACCTCTGCACAAACATGTGCTAGTAATCAATCCACGATACGGTACCTATCTACAGTGAATTGGCAAGTTACACGTGAGCACCACAATTACAACAAAGCACGTGAGCGTGAGCAGGTCGAAGTGAGAAGCTCGACATCAACTACTTTCCCTTGTGACATTACAAGATAGCCATCAATCCCGATCATTTCTCCTTCCACCCCTCTGAGTACACCACCGGACCTTTATAGACATGGCGACCCCTCACACACCAATCCACAATCGCAATAAGAGCCGTGGCGAGGAACATGACGACCGCCCAGTTGAAGTTCTCCACAGTGACAGGCACCTCATTCGGCCAGAACGACCAAAAGAAAGCGAATGTAGAGTACAGGAATGCGCCGATGTTGACTGCTACTCCCCATTTACCCAGACTCCATTGGCATTTGGGTAGTAACTCTGGGTAGTAGATGCGGCGGTACAAGACGCAGCCTACTGAGACCATGTAGGTCCACATGAGACATACAAGGTTGAGAGAGATGATTGCGTTGCTGGCAGTCTTTGTTAGCGGGTGAATCTTGTGGGCCGCGGGCTTTTGTTTTGACCACTTACAACGCAACGTCTGAACCGATGTTGATCAGAGACAGGAGGATAATCAGTACGGCAGTCAGGAGGACAGCGTTGCGAGGAACTTCCAGCGAGGGATCCACTTTCGCGATCCAGTTGGAAAAGGGAAGTCCTTCGTCTCGGGCAAACTGAACCAGATTAGCACAGTTTTGATATGGTTGTGAGCATTGTAACTTACGGCCCAGACCTGCCTTGAAGAAGACAGGTTGTATGACAGAGTGCCGGCAAAGATCAAGCAAGTTACAATCGCCGTCAGCGCATTAACAGCCTCCATGCTGAAGGCCTGCGTAAAGACGTAGAGGAACGGATAGCCGGTCGGGTGATTGACTGCCCCGTCGATGTCAACAATGACAAAGAGATAGCTGACCAGGAAGATCACGGAGAGGACACCACTAAGCAGGTATGATCCGATCATTGCTGTGGGCACGGTACGTCCAGCGTCCTGATGCATGATTAGGAACCACGTAATGATTTGGGAGAATTGTTGCTGAGGGAACATACCTTGATCTCTTCACTCATGTGAGCGGCGGCATCGGAACAGATGCAGGCGTAGATGGCACTGATCTGTCCTACCATAAGAGCCATTCCCATGCTAGACCAACCACCGCTGTCGGTGAATTGGGTGAAGACAACGGAGGCCGGATTGCGAGGCGCCAGAACCCAGAACATGACGATGATCTGGTAGAAGCGTAAGCGGAGTGTGTAGGTGGGGAGGCTCAACGATAACCTACAGCCAGGAATCCGAAGACGTGAACGATAAGCATAACGTTCTGGAACACAGGCATGGCCCTTCCACCGTAGACGTTGCCAAGGTACACGATGAACGTAATCGCCCATACCTAGTGTCATTAGCGACTGGTAAAACACAACTGCGATGTCGACTGAGCCTACCATCATGGTGCCCTGCCAATTGGTCGCTTCATAAGATTCCTTGTTCACGTAGACGAGAGACTGGATCATGGTTCCGACGAGAAAGGGCCCGCTCGCAGCACCAGCTTGCCACGACATCGCCGACATCCATCCAGTGAAGTAAGACAGAAGCTTCTGGTACTCTGGCGGCGCAAACTCAGAGACCCAGTGGTATTGACCTCCAGATGTAGGAGCCATCGAAGCCATCTCGGCCAAGCTCAAGACTACGAGTGTCATGCCGGCATAGGTCCAGACATAGCTCCAGAAGAGGCCAGCAACACCTCCAGCGATAAGCCCTTCAGTGGAAGCAACCAGCAGGACCTGGCAGATTGTCAGCAGAGGGCGCTGGAATTAGCTGGATCTAAAAATTGAACATACCTCCCAGCTGCGAGTCGTCAGTGAAATGTGCTGTGAAATCGTTCCGCGACTATAGTTCTCCAGACTTACCTGCCTTGCAAGATAACGGTAAACGCCAGCGCTGACAGCGCACGGAAATCTCTCCTCAACTCCTGCTGCTTTCCCATCCTGCGCATATCTGAGCGGTCATTCTTGGTGAAACCATTGTCACCATTCCGAGAGCCTCGCAGGTGATCGTGGTAATCACCCTTGTCTGACAGCTGATCGGCGTCGATCACCTCCCGAGCAGTCGGTTCGAAGACCTGCTTTGCCGCATGCTCGCCGTTATGACGGATCATAATTCTCGCCTGAAGGATGCGCAGAAGATTCTATGGTCGAAAGGGTCTCTCGCATTGCTCCCTCGTGGCGGTCGCTTGCTGTTAAGGCGGCAAGCGTGATTGCAACCCGGGCCAAGGAAGCTAACACGCGAGCACATGAAAGCCACGCTGTGTGTGTGCCCTCTCTGACGACGAGCGCCACCAGGGGTGCCGACCGGGCTCGAGAACAGACATGGTGACTCGGTATTACGCCTCGGTCTCTCGGTCCAGTGGTACAATCTATGCGATACGCGATAGCGCTGCAGTAGGCGGTGCACCAAAAAAGGGCAGGGGGATCAATCCTTACTGCGGCGGGGATAGCAGGCAGTAGAGCCCTGTTTCAGTAGCGGCTTTAGGCATTTGCAGCCCATGTAGTCCTGTTGACACGGCACCATGGCTTCTTTGGTGTGCGGGCCGGCCTGTCTGGAGCAGTAACCGAAGGAACAGCGCGTTTCTGGTGGGAGTCGATAGTTGAACGGGAGGACGGCAGGATTCGGTGCCAGTCTGAGTTCACGATAGGGCGATTGCGTGAGATCCAAAGCCAGTCCTCAAGGAGGCATAACGCAGCGTTGAAGCCGCAACTAAAGCATCAAGTTTGTCATGCTAGCAGCCCGGGCGGAGACTGGCCTTCCTCCGGCCATCAGCCCCGGCACTAGTTTAGCCAAAATCAGCCCACTACCGTGCACGTGCAGTGGGAGTGAGTGGATAAATTGTGCCCTTATTCTTTTATTCTCGTGGGGGGGTTGGCTTACGCTCGCTTCTTCTTGATTGCAGTGGATGCCCAACCGGCACATCCGTCCTTAGTAGTCGGACTGCCCACGCGCTGAAGAACGGTGATCCGAAGCCCTGCGGTAGGCTGCCCAGTAAAAAAACCCAATAACCGAGCTGCAGGATCGCCGTAGGGAGTTTTGAGATTGGATGGTCCCGCCCATGTCGCCTGGTGAAGTCCAGGCCTGCCACTGCTGCCGGCAGTTGCATCATATCAGTAGGAGCGACAGGCCAGCTCGCCCACCTTCTTTTGTAAACGTCCCTATGCCCCTTCGAAGACCTCTGACGCCGATCCAACGTTTCTCGATTTTTCCCTGAACGACACAGCCGTGCGGCTCGCGCACGATGGCCGCCGCAGATCCCTACATCTTCGCTGAGATAACGAGCACAGACAGAGCTGGAGTGGTATGGGTGGCAGCAATCCTCAGCCTGCTGTACAGCCTGTCGACGCTGATCGTCCGTTTCTTCGTGAAGCAGCACACTCTGGGCCACGACGACTGGCTTATTCTAGCTGCGACGGTCGTTGCCGTTGCTCAATATGTCGCCGTCTTCGTCTCGCTCAGCCAAGGACTGGCAGTCAGCACTCTTATCCAGGCCGAAGAGACAGCCAGGAACCTGGGACCGGGAGTGATGGCGAACGGAATTCTATTCATTTTCGCCGCAGCCCTCACGAAACTAAGCGTGGTCTTCTTCGTCAAACGGCTGCTGACCCAGGAGCTCCGGAAAGCCTGGTGGGCAACACACATCGTCTTGGGTCTCACGATTGCCTGGGCAATCGCATCCACGCTGCTGGTCAGCGTTGGTTGCAGCCCGCAAGATTCTCTGTACGAGCCACAGACATGCACGGGAATGGTGAGCTAGTAACCAAGTGATCTGCTCAAAAAACATGCACTGACTAGAAAACAGACGGCTCGCTGGATCATCGTGATCGGCACCGACGCTTTCCTTGAACTCACCTACGTCGCTCTCTCGGTGGCACTTGTGGTGCCGCTCCAGATGAAGGCATACATCAAGTTTACTGTCGTCGCGGCCTTTGCATTCCGGATACCTTGCGTTGTGCTCTCTGCACTCCACGGCGTGGCCATACATCGTTTCATCACGGCCGAAGACCACGGCTTGTCCATCGCGAACCGACTACTATGGCAGCAAGTCGTCATCGGATACTCGCTCGTGTCAGCAACGATTCCCACGCTGAAGAGCTTCATTAGAGGATACAACAAGGCTCTCGGAAGAGAGGTGTCAAGCAGATCGAGACGTCTGGGCGGAGGCTATGGGCTCGACTCTTACGGACGCTCCGGAACAGAAAGTGGTCTTGAAATGAGGTCTCTGCCACACAAAGGCATGAAGAGAGGCCAGGGCGACTTCCCGGACAAGATCAAATTGCGGCCCAAGGAAGGCCAGCAATACCGTGCCAACGCATTTGGAGACAATGACCGGATAGGGTTGGATCACAAGAGACGGGCGAGCAGTGGGTCGCATGGGAGCGAAGATCCCATCATCAGACGAGACGTCCAGATCAACGTCGAGTATGAGGATGCGCCGAAGTTATGAGGAAAGTTACGTATTTAGTGAACTGTACACATGTAGATCAGTATCGTTGAATGTTCAAATACGATTTTCTGTCATTTGTTTTTGCGGTATCGAGGCTCCGGACAAAGCCTAATCATGAATAATTCAATCGTTCGCTTAGCAGAATTGTTATTGAGCTCTCGTGGCAGGGCTGGACGAGTCTTGATTGGGATTCCGTCGTCGAAACTCGAGACACGCCATCCCGGCGCTACTGTGATGGTCTCGCGCTATCTTGCGGCTCGACCTTCAGTGTGACTAGCCCGGCCATATGTCGATTCAGGGAAAATGCGGGATCATATGTGCCTGCATGTGCTGTGAAGGATGAGAGCCGAGCCGTTATGGCGACACACAGGATCATGTCGACAACGAGCAGCCGATTATCGGAGGGTCTAGATGCCGGCCTCCTGTGGTTTTGGAACTGCCGGATTGCCCAGCATCGCGGCCACTTCTTTTGCCACTAGCTTTTCGCGGTGTGCTTTAAACGAAGGGGTCACGATCGTTGCCGGATCGACACCATCAACTCTGAAGGCCTCGATGTAGCCATCCTTCTGCCGGCGCTGTATCCGCCATACGCCATCTCCCTGCACGGTGGCTTTGATGAATTCCAGCATTGCTGCCGCAAAGTTGATGCACGTGTTGCCGTCCCAGGTCCCTTGCCCTTGGCGTTTCACGACCGAAGGGATCTTCTGTGTTTCGTGTTCCACGAGCTTGAGCAAATGGCCGTCCGGCGATCGGAATCCGACTACGATCTTCGGGACGCCTAGCAGGAACGACTGTGCCCAGAACTTGAGGAGCTTGCGCTCATACTTCACGTCGTCTTTTTGTGTAACAGGCTGTTGTGCTGTCTTGAGCTCAACCCACGGGATGGGATCGTTGGGATTATCGGGCTTTGCGCCCATGACAGCGTCCACTTCGCCGCCCAGAATCATGCTAGTGCTGCCAATGCCGGTTGTTACGATTGAGCAATACTGAGCTTCGTTGTCGACGATCTTGGCATCCCGGTTCTCAATCTCGTCACGGGATGCTTCGGCCCATGGCATGCTTAGGAGAGACACTGCCTCAAACTTGTAGCCTGCGATTCATCAGTCGCTTCTTCCGTCAACAGTTACGAACGGCTCATACCCCAGTATTGCATCATCTCCTGTGAAGGTCCACGTCGATTGTTGTTTCGAGAATTGTCGCGCTGGCTTTTGATATCTGCGGCCTTGCTCGCAAAGTTCTCCTCGATGTAACTGTGCGAGATCAGTACGTAGATTCAACAATACCAGCCTCACCATTGTGCTTACACAGTGCCCTACATATGTCAGCCTATTGTAATGCTGCGGTTCACACGACTAAATTCTCGCACCTGGAAGCAGGTCGCATTTAATTCAAACTCGTTGAAAAGGTCGAAGGGTGCTGTCATGATCTGTTGTAGAAATTAGCAACTGCGCCAACCATGTGGATGGAGCTCCTTGACACACTTTCGTCATGATTCCTCGCCAGGTGACGATGTCGGACTTGGTCCTTTGCCCCTCTTTCTGTTCATGTGCCATTATGGTCTCGAGCAGCGAGTCCAAGTGCTCGTCGACCGAATCGTCATGTTTCTTGAAAGTGTCGAATCCTCTTGACAAGTCTATGGTCGGCAATCCTTGCCCGGACTCACTCGGACAGTCGATGAATGGCGGATAGTAGTACTGTAGAGACTGATCTGACAGAGGGTACAGTTTCCGATTGTCGTCATAAGAAAAGTACGTCAGTTCGCGAGGGCGGCGAATAGATGTGCTCGCGCCTGCGAACCGCGCCAAAGGCTGGATGTTGAAGCTCGACATGATCCGCCTCGCGTTGTTCGCTACCATGTAGACATTGAGATGTTGCAGTATTGTTGATACACGGTGTCGCGGTGTTGCGGTATTTCTCGTGTCAAACGGGCAGTTTGGACAGGACGTGTCTCAGCGCGAACTCTCCGCCGGCGATCAATTGGATTCAACGTCACATGTCGAAGGCTTCGGACATGTCAAATGATTAAATAAAGCAGAAAGAACGTCTATGGCATTTTCACGGCCCGACCATTGATTTGCTCCATTCACTCGTGTGTCTCAAAATGATTGCCCTTCACATACATCTCCAGTCCCATACATCTGCAACACATGCATTTTGTTGTTGATCGAACCTTCTCGAAGCTTCGATACCGCTATTTGCGTCATCCAGCCCCATCTGGCCTTGCCTTGCTTTAAGGTAATGCCCAACCAAACCTCCGACTAGATCTGCAGCAAACTCGTGCCACCAACAACATCGCACTCGACCCATTGACTTTGTCTGTTTTTCAATCACTTGTTGATTTTACCCGGTCCTTGAAGGGCTCGAACGACTACAACAGCCACAACACATCAAAACCAACCCCGCATCACCCACGAGCAGGAACACCACAACAATGGTCTCCGACACCAAGCTCTACGATCTGCTAGGCGTCTCAGCGACTGCCTCGGCCGACGAGATCAAAAAGGCATACCGCAAGAATGCCCTCAAAAATCACCCGGACAAGAACCCCGCAGGAGCCGAGAAGTTCAAAGAAGCGAGCGAGGCTTACGAGATCCTCTCGGATCCAGAAAAGCGGAGGAACTATGACAACTACGGCTACGACTTCATCACAGGCAAGGCCGGCCCTGCGCCTTCGGCTGACGATGGCAACCCATTCGCAGGCGCTGGAGGTGGCATGCCTGGTGGATTCGGCGGTGGTATGCCCGGCGGAGGCGGCAGGACGTTCCACTTCAGCACAGGAGGTGGTATGCCTGGTGGCAGGGGAGGTTTCGGCGGGTTCTCAGACCCCAAGGACATCTTCGCAGAATTCATGAGAGGCGGCGGCGCGGGGATGGGCGGTGCCGGCGGAGACGACATGGATGACATGTTCTCTGGCTTTGGAGGCTCTCCGTTCGGCGCAGGAGGTCGGCCCAGCACTGGCAGAAGCGCAGGCTCAGCTTTCGGTGGTGGAAGGAGGCGTGAGCCGGAACCCGAGACAACTGTCGTGGAGAAGCAATTGCCAGTCTCACTGGAGGACATCTTCAATGGCGCACAAAAGAAACTCAAGGTCCAGCGCAAGACGTTCGACAAGATGACCGGCAAGCAGAGTGTCGAGGATAAGATTCTCAGCGTACCAATCAAGCGCGGCCTCAAGGCTGGCTCGAAGATCAAGTACCCCGACATGGGCGATCAGGTGGAAGGTGGTGTGCAAGACTTGCACTTCATCGTGAAGGAGAAGCCCCACCCACTGTTCACTCGCGAGAACGACGACATCCGTCACGTCATCGAGATCGATCTGAAGGAGGCCTTGACCGGCTGGTCGCGCAAGGTTTCCACGATCGACGGCAAGCAAGTCAACGTTGCCAGCGCAGGACCCACGCAGCCCACATTCGAAGAACGCTTCCCAGGGCAGGGTATGCCAAAGAGCAAGACGCCCTCTCAGAGGGGCGACTTCGTTGTCGGCGTCAAGATCAAGTACCCTACAACCTTGACTGCAAGCCAGAAGGAGCAGCTCAAGCAGATCTTGTAGGGCGGAAAAGTACATGCTTTATGCTTGGTGGAAATGTTTATAGGCGAGGTGTTCCGGCGTTTTGATTTGCATGGCTAGCGACGATCGCATTACGATAACTTTTATGTTCATAGATACCAATGACAGGGATCATTCCCTATTTCTTTTAGCTTGCTTGTCTTGCAATGTGCAACAGAGCTCAATACTTGTTGAAAGTCTGATCTACACGCAGTGTTCTGCTTGTGTTGTAGGCTTCAAAATCCCCGTTCCTTTTCGTGTGCCATGCTGTGGTCGAGAGTCTTTTCCCTTCCATTTTCACATAAGTCCCAATGTACAACAACTCTTACAAGTACACACGGTACACTGCCGCAAGGTTCACCTCGATGATAGCACTAAATGTTCTACCCTAGACGGAACGGCACTCAGCCGAACCTACGCCGTCATTCTGTCTGTAAAAATTTCACACCATTGGCTATGTCCTGCATACCTCAACCCTCCTGCCCATTCCTTACCTCACGTTCTATTCCACCTCCTGACAGTGTCGCCTCACTTTCTCCTATTGATTTCCAACTTTTCCAGGCCATATCGAGGATTCTGGCTCTACGGTCGTGAGATCGATATCACCCGTGATCCCCTTGATCCCTACGCAATCGTAGGTATTTAACACGGACATTCTAGCTCTAAGCATCTCAAAATCACCAGCGATAATGGTTTAGTGGTAAAATCCAAGCTTCCCATTCCGGTGGTCAGTCCAAAGGACTGGAGCATGCTTGGGCCCGGGGTTCGATTCCCCGTTATCGCACGTTAAAATAGCTCTCACGAGTTTCCTTTTGGTCCTATCGGCGTCCATTTTGGTCGAGTTTTGGTGGGGGCTCGTCCGTTTGAAGTTGGAGCATACTGATATTGAAAATCGTCATGATTGTCTCAACTGCTGCTTTCTATAGGAAACGTATTAACCCATACTCATCGGAATCTCTTTGCGCATCCTTTGCGCCTATCGGCGTTTGATTTAGTCGAGTTTTGATGGCTGTGTGATTAATTTTTGGTAGAATCATGTCCATCGAACCGGGTATCTCTGGGTTTCCATGTCTTCTGACTGCTCTGCGGTCGTCGGGCTATGCCATATGGCTTAGACTCATCTTGCGAGTCGTTTGCGCCTACCAGCTTGCGAGCTGGTCAGAATTTAGTGGAGATCGGGTTTTAGTTAGTGGAACTATGCGTGTGATCGATATGTAGACTCGAGTTTTCTCTTTGTTCCATCTTACTGAACATCAGACGGATTAGGTTACATGACGATACTGTATGCTTGAGGCTGCACACAACGAGACAAACAACGCCAAGGTTCTCTCCTTACACATCCACCAACAACCAGGTGGCAGGTGGCAGGTTCCCATGACTTTACCCGACTTCAACTCTTTAAATCACTGTTACCTAGACTACGCCAAAGCCATGAGATGCATGGTTATCCGACCTGAAGGGCGCTCGTTGCAAGAGCATACCTTGAGACGCCGAAGGATTGCGGATGAAATCAAGTGAAATGCAGATCGGTTGAGAGGAAGCGACTACTTATCTACTGTATTGCTAAGACAATGCTATCAGTGATGTTTGATCCTGCCACCTGTAGGCACATTAGCATCCTCTGCCAAGGGTACCTCTGTCTATCGGCCGAGCGCCTCGGCCGAGGTCTCGGACGCGACCTTCGACTCTCACCGGACATGTTGAAGATGACGGACACCACGTATGGATAGCAGCAGCTCAACAGCTCAGATTAACAACGTCCCCAGGTCTGCAGACAACAGTTATGTCCGAGGGGCAATACATCACGGACACTGTCCTGGTCCCACCTCGAGTGGATTCTCCGCCGGACGACAGCACCCGCGGCGATAGGAAGCGAAAACGCAAGGTTCTTTCGTGTTGCACATGTCGTCGCCGCAAACTACAGTGCGACCGAGTGTTGCCTACCTGTGGACGGTGCAGGACTTCCGGGCAGCCTTCGAGTTGCATTTACTCGGATGACACCACGACAACATCCGTGAAATCGAGACAGCGTGACGACCCTCCTGCGGATATTTTCCAGACAGTGGAGCATCAGAAGCTTAGGATCCAGCAACTCGAAGCGGCTTTAGCTAGGAGGTCTCATTCTACCCCGAAGGATTTGCCTCTTCGTCTCAAGGCACCAGATTACGATTACCCACCCAGTCCGGTATCTGCACAGCAGCATGAATTGAACGTCAAGATAAACGACCGAGAGACCATGCTCATGCGTGGCAAGTCGTTCAAGACGCAATTCTCGGGAACAACGCATCCTCTGGGCACCATTGCGCATATCCCAGAGCTCAACTTATTTACCAAAGAGGCTCTCGAGAAACACCCTATCTTTCAGCACGTGAAACAAGACATTGCCTTATTGGAGGCTCAAATCAAATGCGCAGACAAAGGTTTTGTTACTCTAGTCGACGAAGAACTATATAGACTCTTGCCCCCGCAAGCAGATGTCGATCGCGCAGTGCAGGAGTACTTCAATTCGTACGAACGCATTTACCACATCATGCATGCGCCCTCGTTCTGGCAAGCATATCAGGAGATGTGGCAACTTGGAGTCGAAAGAGCTCTTCCGCATGTCTTGGTGTTGGTGCTCCTGATGATCTCAGTCGTGTCATGTCTTGCCCCGAGACAGCCCTGGACCTACGTCGCAAACAGTTCGAGTGCTCGAGAAAGGGCCATAATTATCACACAGGCCTGTGAGAACTGGATTAACCGACAGAGTCAGAAGCGCGTTACTGCAGCCGACTTTCAGATCCGAGTCCTCCTCTGTCTCACCAAGCAGACAACGGCCAGAAAAGTCAAACGTACCTGGACGGAGGCTGGGACGCTACTCCGATTCTGCATGTCTGCCGGCTTACATCGCAACCCTGAGTTGATCAAAAAGCCTACGACGGCTCTCGAGAAAGAGCTTCGCTGTCGTATATGGGCAACTGTCGTTGATTTCGAGCTACAAGCGTCTTTCGATCGTGGGATGATATCTGCTCCGTGGCTGTTCCAGAGTGATACACCAGGACCCAGCAATCTCAAAGATGAGGATATTGTATCGGAGGACCCGCCATCTTGCCGGCGGCCTGAGTTTACTGACTCTTGGTATCTGTTCGCGACAAATAAAACTACTGCCCTGAGAAGCAGCCTGAACAGTCTCCTGAACAACATCCGCCACGTTCTGACTCTAGAGGACGTCAAGCAGTACACGGACGACATCGAAGCACATCTGGAGCGTATCCCTGAGTGTACAATACCAGACTACAAGGAGGCGCATAGTCTGGCACGCTTGAAACTTCTCCAATACCTTCTTGCACTGCACAACCGATTTCTGCGTTCCGAAACGACGCACTCTGAAAGCACCTTCTCAGCGATGATCATTCTCGAGACCTCACGTAGGATCATTGACATCAATCAAGAGCTTCATGACCATGGCAAGCGAGCCGTACAATTCCTCGGGTATGACCTTCTTCGCGGAGCACTTTCCATCGCAAACGTCGTGTCTGTCCAGACGACACCCCACATTATATCTCTCGCAAGTATTGGCTTCACATATGCTCCGTTGGTGCAGCAAGCCATCGGCATGCTCACCGATAAAGCCGCGCGCCTGGGGTGCGAACAGAGACAATTATGGGTAGCTTTGGCCGCGCACGGCTTCATCAAATCAAGAAAAGACGTCAGCCAGCGGCCTCTCTACATGCGAGAGGCGGTGGATACCATCACGAACGTCTACTACAAAATGATGGAATGTCAAGAGGTCGGGATCCCGCCTATTGAGGGCACTGGGACGTTGAATCGTGGTGAAATCTCCAGGGGCATCGTGGACTATCTACCTACAGTGCCCGGAGAACCAGCTGTATCCATGACCGAAGCGGCGGCTGACCCCATTCTCTTCGATTTCGACGACTTTGCGGCTTGGACTTTCGAGGACTGGATGTTCGATCCGGGTAATCCGGTGGTGGACTTCAATACCTGAGCACTCTCACTGACACGCTGCTTTCCTTCGCTCCGGAGACGCTGTCGAGGTATGATCACTGTCCGGACTGTCACGTCTGGCTGAATAGAACCTCCAGGGTCGCTCCGCGATTCACTTCTAATGGCAATGCCTCAGGAGTCTGACTCATACATAATGCGGCTGGAGAGTGACAGGCATTATACTCGATCACAGACATCTCCATGTACGTGTGAGTCTAAGATGGTGATATCTTGAATGCCCGCATCATCCATTTCCAAGAGGCACCACTGAGAGCGACAGAAATGATCCAAATTTTCTCCGAAACAACAGTCTATCTAATACCTCAGATATCCGACACATTTCGAACTAGCGCCCCACTGAGAGGCTGACCGCTTGTCCAATATCATCCATATTCGTTTGACTCTTCCTTCCTGCCCACCCGAATCGAACCTAAATCCCTTCTTCTTTCGAACCATACTCTCGATCGGCTAAACCACTGAAACGCTGTTGGCGTCGTCGTTCATGCTGTATCCCAAGACAGGACACCATCTTCTGTCGATTCGGTTCGTTGAGCTTCGTTCCCTCGTTGTCGTCAACATCAAGCTGGTCCAAGTCTGTGTCGAGCAACCAAGAATCCGTCGTCTCTCTTTCCTCATGGTTGTCATGGCCAGGCTGTTCCGAGTCGATCTCCCGCATCCAGCAGTCTGCTATAGCTCCTGTCTGGCGCAAGAGAAGTCGGAGGTCATGAATTGAGACGCAGTAAGTAGTCATGGTCTGCGAGTGCGATGATTGCAGGCAGTAGTGTGTTCTATCAGGAAAGATGATGTTTGTGGAATACCGATCTTTCCACCTTCCTATTCCTTCTGTTATATACACCGTGCTGTCTTATTGCCGACTCGACAAGTGTGAGAAAAACTATGCCCAAGCCCGTAAACAAAGCTCGAAAAGTCATCTTCCATTTGAACTGTGAATTAACCGACAAGATCCCATAGGCCGCCGCCTACGACGAGACATCTTCATTTTTGTAATCATCACAGATATAAAAGAGTGAACGAGCCAATGAAAGAGCTCAGCAGGTCATCTTTGGTGGTGGCGAGCCAATGAGTTAAGCCTGCAAACTCCCGCGTTTCCTGTCAAAGTCAATTGTCTTCCGAGACGCTCAGAAGGACTGCTGTGGTCAGCTTCAGTGTCAGGGTTTGTATCTTTCCAAAAGGCGTTGCGGATGGAGAAGATGGTTTCATTCGTCAACTTGCCTCCCATTGATGTTGCCCCCAACTTCCATGGTCTGCATTTAGCTCACCTAATCAACTATCAATTGGCCGTTGTATTGATAATGTGGAGAATCCGGTGATTTATGAGTCGTTGAGAAACTTGAAGAACCTGACTGCATGCGCGTACTATTGTATATCTATGCACTCTATGTTATCCACTCCTGTTACATCTCAAGTCGTCTCAGAGCCGGTTTTCGATAAAGTCAACCACCGCATTTACACAATCTGACTGTTCTCCCTCTTCGCGCCTTGCGACGATCCGCGGGAAGACGTGTCTTTCTCGTTGTCGTGAGTACCAACTCCTTCTTCCGACGAGAAGCCGTACTCCCGGGCCTTTGCATCAATCTCTGCGTTACTCAAGAAGGGGAGCTCTTTAGCCGCTTTGACGTAGGTCATGTTCTCGATGTAGCCCTTGGCGAATATGATGTCGATCTCTTCGAGGGATCGATCCTTGGTTTCCGGGTAGAAGAAGCTGCAGAGTATTAGTCAGTATGCTCGTGATCGACTTGAAATAATGACTTACAAGATGGGGAAAAAGAAGGCGAAGTTTATGGCCGCAAAGACTGTGGTGTTTGTTAGTTATTTGAAGTGCCAGGCGATAGCCAACTGTGCTCTTACATAAATATGTGCCCCAACGGATCCGCGCGATTAACACAGGAGTAACCATAACGATGGTGAAGTTCCTGCAATATGTCAGTTTGTCGCTTGGCAATCTCGAGTTATGGACGCAAATTCGAACACTTACCAGAGCCAGTTCGAGCACGTCGAGACCGCGTTTGCCTTGGCACGTGTCTTGAGCGGGTTGATCTCTGCTGGGTAGAGCCAGGGTAGCGGCAGCCATGTTGCGCCAAAGAAGGCGATGTACGTGAACAGTCCGAATGCAGCGCCCTTTGCGGGACCGGTGTTGTCGGGATTGATGTCTTGTGGAATCAAGCAGGCGAACACGATGACCATGGACAAGCACTGACCGACTGTACCGGCTAGGAAGAGCTTACGGCGGCCAACGTGCTCGATCAACCACCAGGACGATGCTGCAAAGATGGAGTATACGACCATATTCACACCACCCAGGATGAGAGACATCGTTCTTGTTTGCCCGAGTGAATCCTCGAAGAGGACTGGCAGATAGTAGATAACAGCATTGCAGCCGCCCACCTGTCGTTGCGTAAGCTGATAGTTCACCCGTACTTAATGAATTTTGATAGTCGACATACCTGCTGGAAAAATTGACTCGAGGCTCCAAGAAGCATACGGCGGAGATGCTGGGTTTTCCCGCCAGTGAACAAGGCCCGGAAAGGTGTGTTACCTCCGATGTGACCGGAAGCACGAATACTTTCGGAAATGACGCTGGCCTCGAGCTTGATCTCTTCGTCGTCTCTATGATGCCCTCGCAACGCAGCCAGAGAGGTCATGGCCTCATCGTGGCGATCTCTTGTCATGAGCCAACGAGGAGACTCTGGTAGGAACAGCATGACTCCAGATAGAAAGGCACCAAATACGATCTGGAACGCAATGGGGAAGCGCCAGGTGAGATCCGGAGGACCATAGCTGGCTCCGAAATCGATCCAGTATGCGATGAGAGTACCGATGGCAATCACACTGCCCTCGATGCAGATCAACAGTCCACGGTTGGTAGTCTTGGAGCACTCGGCTTGGTATGTAGGGATCGTTGATGTATTGATTCCGTTGCCGACGCCAGTAATCGTTCTTCCAATGATAAACTGAGCCATTGCTTTATTCCCAGGTACTGCGGTGACCTGGATGATGACGCCGAGGATCATAATGAGACCGCCAATGATGATGGCACGCCTTCTTCCAAGAACGTCACCAAAGCTGAGCTGGAAGATGGCTCCAGCGAGGCAGCCGATCTCGTAGATTGCGGTCACGAAGCCTTGCCACGTCGAGTCACCTCGGGTTTGAGGAAATGCATTGTTGAAGTCAGGTGCGGAGATGATACCAGACATGACGCCTTGGTCGTATCTAAATCAGCGTCAGTAGATAGAATTGGATGCTTGAAGAACGGACGCGTTACCCAAAGAGTAAGAATCCATTTGTCGCTACGATTGAGACCAGGAGAGATAGTGATCTGCCAGACAGTCCAATGAAGGTTGGTATGCCATGTGCATTGTCCTTGGACGAAGCATTGCCGAAACCCATGGCTGCACGATTTGCGTCAAGGTACTCAGGCAGAAGCTGTCGGACTGAAGTATTACCAAGCAAGGTGTGCCGTGTCGCAACTTCGATGTCTTCCAGCCCCCCGTCAGAGGTATGTGATGTTGGGGTTCAGAATGAAACACGGAGAGAGTGGAGTGGTGGAAGGGCGGAAAAATGGGAACTGGGGAGGTTTATGATGTGCTCAACGTCTCTGCACTAGTTAGCACTTCGCTGTCTGTCATCAAAAGAATGGGCGCGACTGATTAGTTGGGCGACTGCAACAGGACCCACTGACACGAGTTCACGAACTCTCACGTGGCGGAAAAAAATGTCTCTAGATGAGGCATAGCAGACGAACCATGCTAGCGTAATGGTATCGAGCCTCTCACGAAGCAGTCAGCGACATAGAGTCTCCGCACAGCGACGATCGGACGTCACCAAACACCATGAGTTAGCCGCTGCGAGTGGGCCCCCGAGGCTTCTCTCCGCAACGTTTGGTGCTTGTGCAAATAAAACCAAAGTTTAACGATGCTTAGCGAGTCGAGCTTGCGTCATGAATGCTATCGCTCGAGGCTGATAGCTTGAGATGACATGGCCGTGAGGTGATCCCAATCGAAACAGCCCTTGAGGATCGACAATGCCGCATTCAGCAGGCGGTCTGGCAAATTTCGTCTGCGGCAACGAGTCTGGTGGGAAGTGAAGCCGAACAGGCCGACAGATACCGAGGAAGAACTGTTCTCAAGTCCGACAGGATCCCAACATGGAAGTTGAATAATGAGAGCAACAAGAACGGAGGTGATGTTGTCCAACAAGGCCGTAAGCTTGGTCTTTGCCAAGTAGAGAGCCAAGTTGTCCGTTTGCTCCACCCCCATGGGCAAGCGTTGGCCCACAGTCAGCCTTTTCTCTCCACCACCCATTCCTAACGCCATTTGCTATCCAATCTCTGAAGACATCTCAAGTATCTGTAGGTCGACAGTCACAAATCGCGAGACGAAGCACAAATTTTTCTACTCTCGGTGTTCGACAGCGCTTGATACGGCGACATCTTTCTCGAAGATCTGGCGGTAAATAGGGTTGGGGTTGGGGTTGACATCCCCAGAAGAATCCATCACAACAAGAGTAATATTCGAGTATTTTGGCCCAGGTGAACGATGGTAGGCAGCTGAGTCGTTTGTCCCAAATCGATATCAACGTGAAGTTTCGTATCACGATCGCATGATTGCAATCGTCTCGCTTGACTCCGAAAGGTGTCACGCGTTGCAAAGGTAAGTACGTCCTTCGGATCATCCAGATGTCTCGAAATCCATCAACAATCTCCAACTTCCAGGTGTCAATCCGCACATAACAGACCGCTCAAAGCCAGAAGTGTTCACGAACGCCCCCAATTCATTGACGTGTGAGTTATTGCATAGTGATGATACCGTTCGCACAGTAACGTCGTTGTACAGCCTATGTGCGTCGTGTAACTCTCGAAAATCTACGGTGTCCGATCTTGAGTCGATGGTGGATCAGCTTGACGGATGCGAATCTCTTCGTGCAGATCCATTGAATTAAATTTCTATCCACAGCGTATGATACATACGACCATAGGTCAGTGAGAACTGGGCATCCCGTCCGCTCTGCCATACATAAGCACTGAACCGGGCGACTAGTACTAGAGTGGGTGACCATCTGGGAATCCCGCCTGTTGTATGTTTT
>Ga0265780_10000379_pt1 | contig 70553 bp, 81 predicted proteins | sample P1T30metagenome_FD_192432 | JGI IMG/M metagenome (GOLD analysis project Ga0265780, IMG submission 192432) | Plant litter microbial communities from East Loma Ridge, Irvine, California - P1 T30 | ecosystem: Environmental > Terrestrial > Plant litter > Unclassified | place: USA: California...
GGATCGTAAGCTGATTTTCATCGACGGTCGCACAGTGGACAACCGTCTCTTCTGCCTTCACTAACAGCAAATAACTCCAGAACCACCGAAACCCATGAATCTTCTTGAGTTTTCATTGTCTCTAAACATGATTAGCACAAGCAACGATCTCACTAGCAAGGTCACCATAAAAGGACATTGCTCCTGTAACAAACACCCCACCCGACGAGAAGCCACTCCAAGACACACAGAGCAGCTCATTTACGTATATAAGCTGACCAAGCTAGCCCCTAAAGTCGCATACTCTACCTTCCCACTTCATGCTCCTATCCGTAAACACGGCCTTTCCCCTACGACCACCCAACCCAGTCTCTCACCGAGAGCACGACAAGACATCACGCGCAGATACCCGATAGCGATCCGTAGATACCGCATCGCTCACTGCTGACTCTCCGCCGAGCAAGTAGAAAGTCACATCGAGCGACCACATGTAAAGCTCCGACACACGGAGGCACGTCGGCTTGGATTCAAGATACCGTCAATGCGCGAAAAGCACTGCCTCCGATACTACTACAAGTGGGGTGAGGTCGTGCACACGCTGCACTAAGGCACTTGAGTTTCAGTGTCTACAATCAAGTGCCGTTGAACCTTGCATGTCTCAGGTCGCTTGAATTGTGAAGTGACAATGCTGAGTCTCGAACGATAGCAGCCTGAGCACGTCTCAGCACGATGCTGAGGTCGTGTACAGAGGCGCTCGTATGGGTTGATCCATAAACTTTGGCGTTCAATGTGTCCTCATTGGCGGCACAATAGACACGAGCACTTTCGTGGCATTGCATTGATCATATGTGCAAAGACGTAGCCGTAAAGAGAGCATGCTCGTGACATTGTGAAGACCGAACTAATACGCACTACAGGCTTCGCCTGCCCTCACTCAAACCTCTGGAGCTGCGCCACCCATTTGGGATCAGTCTTGTCTGTCAGACTCCCAAGGTTGCGCTGTACCTTCATGATCACGCGCTGTGGGTATTCCTTCTCAATCACCACAGTCGTGTCGCAGCCTTCGATAGGACAAGTGACTTCCATGATCTTTCGCAGTGGGTTGTTGTGACGATATTCTTTGATCCATGCACGAATTAACCAGCGCCGATGGTCGGACTCACATGGAGCCTTGTCGAAAGCTTGTTGGAAGGTCGAGTTGCTCGGGTGCATGTGCGGACATAATGATTGGTCGTGCTCTTTTTTGATCATGTTCTTGATTTCCTATCTTTCCACGAGGACGTAGTCAAGCTTGTCAGTCTGGGCATAGAGTGACGTGCAGAGCAGTTGGCCGGTTTTGGGGCAGCGGGTGATGGCTGGTCCCATGGTGCAAGTGCGCGCAGGCTGGCAGAGCTCGAAAGATTGGATCCCTCGAATCCCCTGTATGCTCTGAAGCAACGCATCGTACGTAAACCACCGGTGCGGACAGGCACGAAATCGATACGAGAGCTGCTCGTGCAATTTGCAGCGACGTCTATGGGGCGGTTTTGCTATTTGGAATGAAGTGAACATGGCGTTTACTTGATGCTTTCTGCAGAGGGAACACAGAAGCTGCTTCATCGCGGTAGCATCATCCGTGCCTTGTGGTTCCAACGAGGCTATCCGGTTGAATTCATTGTAGTCGAGCTGTTCGGACATGCTGCCTGAAGTAATGTAGAGCGAATTGTGTTGGATAACGATATTTGAGGCGAAAACGATGGCTTGAAGTTTAACGAAATGATATGGTGTGAAAAGGATTTCATAGACGTTAACGTTGTTTAAGCTTGGACGAAATGGAACAAGGCGCTCATCAGACTCTTTCTTGTCTGACATGACCGAGTGGACAGCGATGGTTACTTGCCATACAAATCAAGAAGTTACGAATAGAGTTGTCTGTATTCAGCAGGACCGTTGTCGTCATTGGCAAGCATGACCGTACGCCCAGTGCATGGCTCTCGAACCACAAGTGAAAGCGGTCTTCGAGGAACTTTCTGGCAAAGGTGAGCTCAAAGCACGACGAGAAGAGTAGATGCTCTCCTGGACCTGAGACCTCATGGCAGGTGGCGTGGAAGGAAGAAAGCACATGAGGGCTTTGATGGTGCGATGCTCGTATACATGCTGTCACCCCTCTGTACATATCAAACACGTAAGTTGGTGTTTTAGAAAACAAATCGTGTTCGTGGTTCGTCAAGGTCAATCGATGACCGCATCGCACCAACCAATCTGCGGTCCAAGCTCACGTCACCAATGTCGAACATTTACAAATCTTTGGCAACCACGACGGCAACAAGCATCACCAACGCCCCACACACAAGCTCCAACGACCGCCCTCTCCTCGACACTTCCTCACTCGTAAACAACACAACAAAGCCATAATGGTGCAGCTCACAGAAGTCCTCGACGAGGAATTCGTCCGCGAACAAGAAGGCCCACACGACGAAGACGACTGGGATACAGACTCCGGTACGCCTCTCCCCAACCAAGAAACCCTTTATAGCGAAGATAGCAACATACTAATCACCCCACAGAGTCCGACACCTCATCCATCGGCTCCGCCGCCCCCAACGACGAATCCCTCTACGAGCGCGTCCTCGCCCTGCAAGACATAATCCCCGCCTCCACACGGCTCTCCATATCCTCCAAAGTAAACACCACAACCTCGTGGCTCAAGTCGGGATTGTTCATGGGCGGCAAGACGCTGTGGGTGGTCAGCACGAGTGCGCTATTGTTGGGCGTGCCGTGGGCGCTGGCGTATAGCGAGGAGCAGATGATTGTGGAGCAGGAGAGGGCGGAGATGATGGCGCAGAGGGCGCAGAATGAGGTACGTTGATCTTTGTGTGAGAGGATGGGTGGTTGGAACGGAGAGTGCTGATGATTGTGGTAGTTTATGGCGCCTGGGACGCCGACGCCGGGACAGCCGACGGGTGCGAAGCCAGCGTTGTAGGGCGCTGATTACGAGGAGTCGGTGACTCGAAGTGGTATATCTACAGATCTACGCTTGTTGGGATGAATGAGCGCATTGGAACGACTACGAAAGTTGCACGCGAAGCGCTGGCCGGAAATTTCTTTCCTCACGACTTGTATCATATTCTCGACTCTTCCACAACGAACCACATCACGCCACACGAATTCCAGCTCAATGATGTCTAGCCACTTTTTGATGCTCACGCTATGTTGTAATATGTACAAAACGTGCGGCCTATCAGCCCACACTGTCATCCGCCCTTGCTCCGTCATGTCTACCTAGAAGCCGTCGTACTTTCGCTCATTACATGATCCACAAACAATGCGCCTTTTGCACAAGATGACGTAAAATCTACCCAACCCGGATATCGTCAGATGGTGTCAGGAAACTCCAGGAAAGGTGGTAATACAGCGAAGAGAAGAGTCGTGAGATTAGAGTCAATGTGTGTTTTGAGTGGGGAGAAGAGTGAGTTGCTTAGAACGGGATGGCGCCGGCAGATACAGCGGCGCCGGATTGCTCTTGTTGCTCCATTACGGCTTCATCGGCGGCTTCTATCGCAACAGCGAGACCGAGCTTGGCGGCGTTCTATAGAGATTAGCATGGTCATTGAGGGTGGAAAAATTACAACGTACCATCTTGTGGTCGATCTCGCCTGAAAAGGTGACCCTGATGGGTGGCGCAATCATCTTTTCTAACAGACACGAGACCTTGCCCTGGTTGTCGACTTGCGCCCTGAACGACGACGCGCGGAAGTCGTACTTGGCACCAATCGTGACGTTGCCCTCTTTCGATGGGCCGCCCATTGGTCCTCCTGGGCCAATACCAGCAAATGCGAGGTTGCAGTTGATGCCCGTCTCAACCTTGTCGGTCAACCTGCGCCAGTATGATGCCTCCAATACACCGCGATCTGGAATAATCTGACCGCACGCCATCCAGTCGGCAGCCTTGTATCGTGCGGCGTACGAGACGTTGAGCTCTGGTGGGTAGGCTGTGGCTGGGCGGCTCCAGAAAGCGTCGATGCCGAGAGACAGCCGTGGTGTCACTGCCTGGAGGTAGCTAGCCATGAGCATGCCTGTCACGCCTCCGTCGAGCAGTGATGGGTTGACGGCTTTGAGTGAGGCGGAGAAGTCGTCGCCAGTGTAGTCGTTTTCGAGCGAGACCATGTTGCCTTGGGATGTGAGCTGCACGGCCGTCTTGGTGACGAATGCAGACGTCCATCGCCAGTTGAAGCGGCCAGAGAACTGCAGATCATTGTCGAGGTTTCCTTGCATAAACACCTGAACATGTCAGATTTTGATAATGCGCGCACGAGCACGGCGACGAACCCTGGGTGATCCATAAAGGACCATGTACGAGTACGGCGGCTGCAGCTGCGAGCCCATGGACAGCGAATGTGCGACTTGGAACAGCGGCGCGGCGCTGAAGGCCTTTGTGAGCTCGGCGCGCAGGCCTGAGAAGCTCGCGTTGTTCAGGAAGACATCGCGCTGCACCTCCCGCGCAATGCCCTCAACGGTGCCCGGGTTCGACAGGCCCAATGCCTCTCTCCGCTCTTTAAATGCCGCATATACGTCGAGGGCTTTTGAAAAAGGCCCTGTGTGAACAGACTGTTGTGGGGGGCTAATGATGCCGGCGACAGCTTGCTCCTTCCCAAGGCTTGGATTTGGATTGAACTCGAGAGGTGTGGTCATGGTGGCGGTGTTCAGTATGATCGGACGCTGGTAAGACCTTTTCTGGGGGCGAGTGAGGCTGCACAGGTGGGATGCAGTGGCAGGTGGAAGGCGGATCGGATCGTACAGATTCGCGATGATGATGCGGAATATGTTTTTCTGCTTAGTCATTCCGATATTCCAGCGTCACCAGCATAAGCCCGAGACATAACGACCAACTGATACACGGCCTTGAATCTGCCTGCGCATCCGTCAAAGACACAATCGCCCTCTTCATATCCTCTCGCGAAACCTTCGCTACCGTATGCATTATCCAAAAAATGGCTTGCCACCATTTTGTCGCGACCACGCTCAGCAAACTTGTGTATAAAGCCGCTTAGCGCCGCTGGCCACATCTACCAGAGCGAGTATGCGCGAGCATGGGCGTTGTGGAAGGCGAGCAAGAAGGAGGAAGCCTACATTCTATGTTGCGACCTCTTGAACGACTCGTTCGTGTCCAAGTAGCAGCAAGCTGGTCTGCATCTCATCCTCAGCTACTTTGATGACTGTAAGCACCAGCTTGATTTCAGCACATAGTGAAACATTGCTAACTCTATACTACTAGGCTGCGTCGAACACGCGCGGCGTGCGCGAGACATGTACATCTAAACGTTCGTCGATCGCGACCCATCCCCATCTGAGCACGATCTTGCGATCCGGGACAAAAACCTCGCCACTGCTGAGGCCATCCTAAAGCAAGCTCTGCTTGAGAAGGCTTGGATGCGCGACAGCGCTGCAAAGGGTACGGGTGCGCATACGGAGGAGGTCAAGGAGGTCAAGGAGGACGAGGAGGAAATCGATCTTGTGGACCTGGACAAGCAGGACGGCGTGGTCACCGATTCTGGCATGGAGACCTTTGGCGAGAGCGATGTAGACTTGGATTCTGTTGGCTAGAGAGACGAAGAGTCTGACTTCGACCCGGACGCGTGCCAGCCTGTTCTCGGTCCTGTAGGTCAGCAGACTAACAGTGAGGCACAAAGCATGGATGCAGACGTCAAGGCAGAAGCTAAGAAGGATGCGTGATCTTAGGAGGCGAGGCAGCGCGCCTGAGCAGACTGCTGCAGCAGGCCTCCCTGTCCCAGGTCCGTCTAGGAACCCAATTGGCGAAGAGGGTGAGAAGGAGGCCTGAAGGAAGTGAAGCTCACCTCTATAGCCGTCCACTTTACCGCAAATTTGTGGAATGGGGGCTGGGCATCGGATTGCTCGGTTCATGTAATAGATATAGATCATTCATGATGTCTAGTTCATTCGTTGCTGTCGATGGCATATGTACACATCGTACATATCTGTAGTAGCACACGTGTGTTCCTTCCCTGCTCTGCCTTCTGCTTTTGTACATCTCTCATCCACCCATCCTTCGCATGCATCATTGCGGGTATCGTACAATAACAGAACATTTCCCAAACGCCACTCGCTGTGCCAAGTGGCTATGCTGTAAACACAAGGAAAGGTAGGCAAGTGACTGTCGCTTCACGCGAATGCGCCGAACAGAAGCGCTGTGCCCAGAAGCGTCGCCATGGTGAGGTCGAATGCCCGCAGCTGTGACGAGGCGCCGGTGCTCGCCACCACGTCGAAAGGCGAACCGCCGCCTGAGTCCGCGTTCGACAGCTGAGCATTATTGGGTGCTCGGCTTGGTGCTGCTGCAGCAGTAGACGAAGCGAGCGAGGGCGCCAAGTTGGTAGGCGACCCAACAGATATCGATGTTGGATTTGGATCGACCAATATTCCCGATGACGTGCTCGAAGACTGCGTAGCCTCAGAGGACGCTGAAATTGTACTTGAAGTCACCGTCTCAAGTGCAGATGACGGCGTTGCAGCTGAGCTCGCGGGCCTCGAGCTAGGTGGTTGCGCGCTTGTCTGCGGCCTCGCGCTCGACGCTGGTGGTGACGGCGTCGCGATAACAGGACACAGCGCCGCGACGCCAATGCCGTTCTGGAAGACGCCGATGATGCTCGTCTCGCCCACGTCGACGTCCCGGCACACCCTCTTGACCACCTCTCCGATCTTCTTCAGGCCTGCGACGCACGCCTCGCTGCACTTGGCTGTTGCTTTGGGATCGAAGTCGGATGACTGGCAGCCCTCGATGTTCGTGGTGTATGCGGCCCGGCATTGCGCGTTCTCGATGCGGATGGGTTGGAAGTTGGCGAGCTGGACGGCGGATGTGGTCGCGGCGGTGGTGAGGATGGCGAAGCCGAGCATGGCGGCGCGCAGTGAGAGATGCATTTTGTGGTGGTCGTGCCTGGAGTAAGGGTGGGCGGAGTGTGCGGTGTATAGTCTTGGTGTGGGGCGTGGATGGGTGTTGGTGTCAAGGTGAAGAAACGCCCGCTGTCGTGTGTGAAAGCAAGCAGTCTGAGACAAAGTGTGTTTGAACGCTGCGGTGATGTAATCGTAGTTGGTTCTGGGTTGTTTGCGCTGTCAGAAATTTCAAATGCGCTGCTTGCCGTTGTGTGTGCACGTTTGATGTGTTGGGCCGTCGCGAGGTGTAAAAAATTGATGTGACTGCTGCAAGGTAAAGTGAAGGGGTGACTGCAAGGAGCAATTGCGCAGCGAAAAGAGGGAGCGCTGGAGAAGAAACGAAGCAAGAACACGCACAGCGCAAGAGAAGAGAAGAAGCCCGGAAAGGAGGATGTTCGTGATAGTCGTGATGTTCAGTCACTCATGGCCACACAGAGGTACCTAGGTGGTAGGTAAGCAGCCAGCCCTCAACCGCCGGAGCAGGCAAGTCTTAAGGAATATCGTGAACACAAATCGTTGCAACCCCTCTATACGCATCCTCATTTGGCTGATGTTTGCACTCCTCCAGCCAGTCGCATGCTCACCCTTCCTAAAAGGACGCGGTTGGCGTCGCAAGTTGGCGTCGCAAGTGCTGTCAGGGTTCATGACAAGCGCCTATTCGTTGCCTGCGGGTTTCATGTGTCGAGCAGCGCTTCAGCTGATGTAGGACAATGCTGCCTGCGAACTACATTGCTCACGCGCGTAGATGCTATTCGAAGAGCGTTTACAGAGAGAAATTGACGGACGGTCGAGAACGATGCGAGGTTGGTTTTGCGGCACGGTAGGAACGGCTGACGGTTCTCACATGCTTCGCTGCTGTCCACCTGCATACAATACAGGTCCTGGACTTCCATGTACTCGGATTCTGGCACCTCTCGGTTTGACCATCGTATGGTGGAGGTACTCATGCCAGCAGCCACCTTGCACGCTGTCGAAATATCCATCTATCACGAACGACGCCGAGCCTTGACGTTTGCCACTCGGTTTGACAAGCACAACCAGGCATCCTGTACGTCTGTCGAAACCAACATTCATTCAGCCGATACTGAACCATGAACACCACTTCAAGCATGTCCCACGATGATCGCATGTTTTGATGAATCAATGTTTCGTCGCCTTTTCCAATAGACAGTAAACCCAGGGAATTGCTCCCGTCGTCTCGATCCCAAGATCAGGCTGTGACAGTCTCCATGCTCCCCATCTCTAGTCCATCACAATGACGCACCTAAACCTCACCTTGCCACTCTCCATATGCTTAACCGCATCCTCCACCTTATCAAACGGAAACTTCTCAATCAAGCACTTCACCCCCTGGCGCTCCGCAAAGTCAATCGCCTCTTCGCTGTCCAGCGCATGGCCACTAGGCCAGCCATGTACGGAAGCGCCCTTCATGATCAGAGGCACGGTATTGATCGGCACCTCGCCAACAGCTGTTCCCCGTCAGTTAAATACTGCATTGCAAGTAAAGAGAAACACGTGAACGACTTACGAGCCAAAATCAACAACTTCCCCAACGGCCCCAGCCCATCAACCAACGGCCCCATAACCTAAACCGCATAAAACCAAAAGTCAGCAACTCATCTCAACACGCCCTCCACACAAATCCACTCACCTCCGGATTCGGCGCCGTAACCACCACCAAACTCGCGCCCCCCATCTTCCGCAACCCCTCTGCCGCACTCTCTCTACTCGTATCAATATAGTCCGTCGCACCCAACTCCTTCGCAAAATCCCTCTTATCATTGCTGCTCGACAGCGCAACGGTGCGGAACCCCATTTTGCGCGCGTACTGGATAGCCAAGTGCCCGAGTCCACCGAGCCCTTGCACCGCTACGATATCACCCGCGACAATGTTCATGTTGCGAATGCCGTTGAAGACGGTCACGCCTGCGCATAAGAGGGGCGCATAGGATGCTGGGTCCGCGTCGTGCGGGATGCGCACTGCTGCTTCGGTGCGGAGGGTGCAGTACTCTGCATCTGTAGCGCATCACATCAGCACTCCACCAAATTCACCATGCGGAGTGAAAATATCTTACATCCCCCGTCGCGCGTAACGCCATTAACAAGCTCATTCTCACACATCTGATACACGCCCCGACTACAACTCCTACAGCTCCCGTCGTGCGCACCATGCCACGCACCGCCCACGCGATCTCCTTCTTTCCACTTTGTCTCGCCTGCGCCGACTGCTACGATAGTGCCGATCATTTCGTGCCCGGGGATGCGTGGGAAGGACGCGCCGGCGCCGAAGGCGCCTTGCTGGAGGAAGGAATCTGAGTGGCAGATGCCGCAGGCGTGGACTTTGATGAGGATTTCACCGGCTTGGGGGAGGGAAAGGGGGACGTCTTTGATGAGCCAGGGGGCGCCGGGTTTGTCGAGGACGACGGCGCGGTGGGTTTTGGGGAGGGTGGGGGACATTGTTTGGTGTGTGTTGGGGTAGGACAGAGTGATAGGTGAGAAGGAGGTGAGGGGTTAATGGAGGAGAAGAAGAAAGTAGGCTTCACGCTGGCTTTATGTACGTTCTACATACCTCGAGGTTTGACGTCAAACCCGCATTAAAGTCTGGTTATCTCCGTCAACATACATGTACATTGGTCCTACGTAGTTTATACAGCTGCTCCACCCAGCGATGTGCCCCACTCTGCGCGGAAAGATACCCCGCGCAGGGGATGTATTGGCTATAATCCAAGTGGAGCTACTTAGTGAGGGCGCCGACGAATACCTGGGGAACTAAGTGAGCCACGGCTGCTAAGGCGTGATTGGCCGAAATGCTGCAGGATGCGCAGATGTAAGCGTCGTGCTTGGCATGTATGCTTGATATGGAGGTATCTCGACCTTAATTCCAAAAGCCGTCGCTTCGGTTGCAGATGGATGTTGCTGGAAGGATCCTGTAGTGAGGAGTAGCTGACGTCGGCGTATGAGCTTTCGACAAGAACGAGCAAGACAAGGCCATCTCCCGTTTTGCTGATTGGCTCCGTACGGTTGAGTTTCGTCTGCTATGGAAGCGAGGGCTATGCCAGCATCGATTGTGGGTCGGGCGCAGAGAGATGGGGACCAAGTGCGAAGAACGACGATCAGTTCGTGTTCGTGTAATGGTATGTGCATAATTCGGGGTATCATTTCTCCAATCCTTGGTTCCGGTTGTTAGCTCAGAAGCATTTCACCAAGCATCAAAGTTGCCAAAGCCACCCGACTTGACCTTCTTCTTCGCCGGCGCCACATCCTCCTCTTCATCCACATATCCCACAATCTCATCGTCTCCCATCTCTTGCGCTTCCTGTTTGGCTGCTTGTAGATATTTCCCCACCCCAAGACCTTCTCCGTTCCCGCTCTCGACCGTGCCATCGGCGCGTATCCGTTTGCCGGTCCAGGTCGTTCGGTCATCAACTGTGCCACCTTGCTTCTTAATCTCTTCTTGTTCCACCTCTTTGGACTCCTTGTCCTTGCGCTCTTTCTGCCACTCCTCGAACGGATCCACGAACACGACGACGTCCAGAATCTCAATGTCGTTGACTGGCTTGTCTTTCTCGCCGGTCTCTGCTAGCTCCATGGAGCGCAATGTGGTGTCCAGCCCTCCTACCACCTTTGCGAAAATCGTGTGCTTTCGGTCGAGGTGAGGGACTGCGCGATATGTGATGAAGAATTGTGATGTGTTCGTGTTTTTGCCCTTGTTTGCCATGCTGAGTATGCCTTTCGTGCTGTGTCGCTCAGGGCCCTCGAACTCGTCGTTGAAGGGCTTGCCCCATATGCTCTGTCCGCCTCTTCCTGTGCCCGTCGGGTCACCGCCCTGGATCATGAAGCCTTTGATGTTGCGATGGAACACTGTGTCTCTGTAGTAGCCTTTCTGTGCCAGCTTCACGAAGTTCCAGACTGCGCGCGGTGCGTATTCGGGGAGAAGCTCGACATTAAGATCGCCGAGGTTGGTGGATATTCTCGCATAGCCCTTGTTCTTGATGCGCTTGGGCTTGAGCATGTAGTCTTCGTCAGACAGAAGTGCGAGCGCGTTCGACGTGTGTGGGGTGACACCGGTGGAGGTGAAGGATGCGGCGGCTTGGCCGGACGTGTATACTGCGGCGTTGTATGCTGGTTTTTTCGAGCCCGTGGAGGTTGATGTTGTGACGCCGCTCTTCGAGGTGGTAGTGAGGGCTTTGGACCCCTGGGTGCCATTGGCCTTTGCCAGGCGATCTGCGCGCGCCTTCGCAACAGCCTCTTTCGCCTTCAAGATCTTGCCTGCATTGCCCAGTGCTTCCGTGTTGACGCCAATCTCTGCGCCAGGTACTACTGTGTCTCCCTCTTTCACGTGCTTGAACGAACTGAAGTCTCGTGACTCGATGCTTTGTGGGTCCTGCAGCGTGATGATGTCTTTCCGTGTGAAGGCCTCGTCACTGACCAGATCCTGCCAGTTCTTCGCCTTGATGTTTAGTCTTTCGATTGTGTCCCAAGCGAATACATTGCCGCTCTTCTTCAGCGCAACCAAGTGTGTGTTGTCTGTGAAGACCTTGTACGTGACCGGATCCACATACTCGCCGTCCTCGTTCTTTGCGTAGTTGAGTGTGATGAGGTCGGCGCGCTTGAGGCTCGTGCCGTCGATGGGATTCGTGTCGGGGTGTTTTGACAGCCAAGTGAGAATCTGGGTGAGGTCGAAGATAGTGCCCGATTCTGTGCACACGGGGTCGGTGAAGGGCTGCAGCGAGACGGCGCAATAGTTGAAGGGCAGGCGCTTGAAGGTCGACGATAGGCCGTTGGCCGAGGCGCGATTCGAGGAGTTTGCGCCGCGCGTGAGACCAAAGGCGTCGGAGGACGACCACTCCGAGTGGGTGATATAGAGCTTGTCCGTGTTTTTCCCCATGGTTGTGACTGAAGACGCGCCCGGGAAATAGGCCGTGGGAGATGTTGGTGGCAGATGCTCTCCAGAAGTTTAGAGTTTACTCCGATGCCAAGCACCGAATCACGCGCGTACTTCACCGCGGAAGTGCTTCAGCGTACCACTCTCACCTCTCCTACACTCATTGCATACCGTCCGGGTCCCACCTATGAGTGGCAAGACTGCAGCATATCAACGGCAGCCTGCTTCAATTATGCGACTATATGGCCGAGGGTGGGTATACGAGCTACTCATTGCTACGTGGCTGTCCTGCCTAGCTCTGTTCAACCACAGAATTCAGAGCGCGCTGCCATGAGGCTGGCCATGTTCGACTCGGTCCCTTGGAACAGTACCACCTACCAACAATGCTGCGTACACCTCGCCGAGGCCGAGTGGCCAACCTCCAATAACATGCCTTCATACCAGCCCTGTTTCACGCGGTAGTGACACCAACCGCTTGCATGGACTCTGAAGAATTGGTACAACAAGCCCTTACACCACATTTAGAACAATCTGTCCTGCGTTCAGGTGTCCAGGCCTCTATCCATCTGAAATTCTTCGCAAGAATGTCTTTTTCTATGCCAACAGTCTACTTACCACTGACAACAACCTTCACTGCACCAGCAGAATGCGCGAACACCCCATTCATCGTTCTCAATGCCAATACTGCGTGGTTCAAAGTCGGTGGTGACGAGTTCCCGAGCTGCTTTCCACCTGCCTTCCCTTTCTCGAGCTCTGCCGTCGTGTATTCACCTGGTATATGTCCCTCTGGATGGAAGAGCGCATGCCGCCAGCGAGTGACGATAAGCGGAACTCGTCAGAAGGTCGTTTCGTGCTGTCCTTTGTAAGTACGCTGCACATCAACACCAGCATGATGTACATTTGGCTGATTCAACCAGGTCGTTTGATTGTGTTCAATCAACTTCCTCGCTGCATAATGTAACTACCATCCCCTTGCCTTCTTTCGTACGAACTTACGTTATTAGTGGGAGACGAGAAATGGCTGTGTGTCTCCATTCACCGTCAACAGTCAGGCTTGGACAGACCTGAAGCCTGGTATGCCAGTTGTTGCTAGTATATACCAGCAGCATATCATGATCATCCGACCAACGGTACGGGTTACTCTGCCCGCTCGTTGCCAATAGAGACTATGCTGATCAGCTAACAGACATCATCCATCGCATCCTCAGGAGCAACCACACGCCCAAGCCCTGCTTCAGGCGCGACATTAATTTCTCAACCAACCAGTACCCCTACCTTCCCACCCTCATCAACCTCCACCATCCACACAGGACTCTCAAAAGGCGCCATTGCCGGCGTCGCCGTAGGCTCAGTGATAGGAGTCTTACTTATCGCGTACATCGCATGGATGGTCCGTAAGAAACATCGATCCAGTACGTCTGGAGATCCATTGATGGGTCCATGCTCAGACGAGCACAAGGACTTTCAAGAACAACCATCGCATTACCAGCACCATAGCCAGAATCACGGTCCAGTGGAAATGGATGTCGGGCAGCAGCTGCATGAGTTGAAAGTGGATGAGCAGGTGCATGAGTTGAAGGCACGATGAAAGGATCTTGTGTGCGATGGGGATGGTGCAAAAGCACAGTAAATGGACACGTTAAGCTGAGCTCATGTTTTCGTTGGTGTGATGCGTCCATCGTACACTAGGGGACATCCACCGCATCACCCAGGCTCGCGGCCGACGGCGGCGCCGACTTGTCGAACAGAAAACGTTCAGATCTGAGCACCAGGTCACGCAAAAGGATGAGAGCAGCACAGGACATTCGGTACGTGTCTCATCCTACTCAACAAAAGTACTTCTTGCTGACTGTAGCAGGTGAGATAGTTTGCCAATTATTGGCACTGAACGTCTATGGGAGGCTTTTCGATCTTATGCACGTTGAGAAATAACCGCACCTACCGTGCAAGTCTGGACATTTAATGAGGCTCTGTGCTTGCGTGGGTGAGTGAGCGTGCTTAAACGTATGAGAGCCAATCGTTCGCACACGTGTGAGTTTGAGCGGGAGCGTTCTACCCGTCGCCAACCTCCCCCGTGCTCGCGTGGCATGTCTCCTCATCATCTGTCACGCAAGTCTCATGAATGGTCGCTCAAAGCAACTAAAGTTCTCATTCAATATCCATCTCGTCATACTTGAAATCCTCCTCTTCCTCCTCATCCGAATCCTCCCGCTCGTACTCATCCTCGTCCGACGAATCATTCTCCTCCGTCGTGGTGTATTCGTCCTCGTCGCTGCCAACCTCTGCGATTTCGGACTTTGACACGTCTGACGTCGCTTCTGGGTTTCTGGTCCTCCAAACGAGTTGACGATCGCTACGCAGGTAGTCGTCTCGCCAGTACAACATCCCGCTGATGTTCCCAACGAAGTAAAGATACCCGACTTCTTCTCCAACCTTACGCGCCCGCCGCTCCAGCAACTCAAGTTCCTCCTTCTTCCTCATATCCTCCAATGTCTCTTCGTCCACATCCAACTCCTCAGTAAGCGCAGTGTACGACAGCGAACTCCTTGGTAATCTCGGGCGCGCAGTGTTCCCTCGTGCGCGCCGCTCCACCATGCGCTGCTCTGCGATGACGTGCTGGTAGTTCTGCTGGCTGATGTATGCTGAAATCGGTGCGTCCCAGAACTCGGGCTCGAAGTGGAAGCCTTCTCCTAGGCCGTGCTTCCGGCGCACGGCCGACTCTGTGCGGTACCGTGTTTCCCAAGCGCGTCTGTGGGCGGCTGAGGCGGCCATGGATCGGCGGACGTCTCGGACGAGCGTTCGTAGGACTGCTGAGCCCTTGCCTTTTGTGCTAGACTGTGGTGGTTTTGCTGAAGGGGGTGGTGTTCGAGGGACGAGGATGTGGTCAGCGACAAGTGCACCTGGCTGTTCCCACCAGGGTACTGCCTTTGTCTTATGTGTCTCTGGGGTACATATCGACCAGGAGGCCATGGTTCCTGCGCAAACGGGACAGTCTTCGGGCTTCAGAAACGGCGCTGCTGCCTGGATGGGTCGAGACCGCTGGTGTGCTTCTTCCCAGGTCAGCTCACTCTCCGCACGCAGTTGGTCTCTGCTTCTAGCTTTTGCCTTGCGTTTGCTGGCAATCTCATAACGCAGCTTGGCTCGTTGCCACCTCCGATCGCGTATGCACTCTGAGGGAATGAGGCCGCCCTCTGCAATCAGTCCTTTCAGCGCAGAGTCCATCTTGGCTTTGGCATGTGAAGTGATACACGCAGGGCAGAGCGGCGTATGCGCGGGAGCGGACGGGTGAAGCAGGTGGCCGCAAGAAGTTGCTTGTGGTCGCGGGTGACCGTAAGAGACATCAACGTCCTGTGTCTTCTTTGCGACCGGCAAAGTTGGTGCACACATCGTGACTGCCATAACTGATGTGAAGGTTTTCTGGTGGGAGTGTTCTCGTGTTGATGTTCGTGGTAAAGCTGGGGTGCATATTGACAAGTCAAGGCTGTGTCGCGTACTGCAGAAGAAGCCGCAGTCAGCGAAATGTGGCAAAGGTGAAGCAGCAGATTCCACGCGCCGAATGTGAATGAAAGTGAGACGTGAATGCGCGGGTTCGGATTCCAACGCAGCAGTGGGAGGTATTTGAATGCGCTGTACTAACTCTGAGGTTGGCAAGTGCGCGTCACAGCTTGTCTCTGATTGGCATGTCGAGAAGGCAGTCACACGAGCAGTTTCCCCGTGCACCCACGAGGCGTCCATGTAGCCGCAAGGGCTGACTGGTTTCGTGGGGGCGTAGGGCTTAGTGCAAAGCCACTTTGATGGTGTAGTGAGAGGTTGACAACAGCACATCAACGTCTGTCGAGTCTTACCACCACCAAAACACACGCGTTTGTACCCCTCCACAGCGCAGCAGATGGAAATGCTTACTCTCACTTGCGCACCAGGCTACTGGCAGCGCTGGCGGGCCGGCTTTTCTATCTTCCATGTCGCCTTCACCTCGACATTGCAGCCGGCCCTTCCTCTCAACTCAATCTTTACGCCCTCGTCTCCCCACCCAAGGGCACTGTACAACACCATCATCGTCTTTTCCCCACAGCTTCAAAAGTTCTGACACGCCTTTTGTGGCGTGAGCATTGCTCTTCACATTCACGCAAGAGTCAAATTCACCTCCGCTTTCGATTCGCTGGCTGCCTCGTTTGTGCAAATTCACGTAGCCTAAACGCTCGAAAACGAAGGTGACCGTCGCGTTCACTGCGCGACTAAACGTATGAGGCGATTTCCAACAGAGAGTATTCTTATCAAAGCGAGCTTCGACCCCTTCGGAGCTTTCGCCAACTTCAATTCGACTTACTCGCCCATCATGGAGCGTCGAGATCAAGGCGATCGGAAGGTTTCCTTCAATCCCGAAGCAGCTGCGTTCAGCCCCATCACGACCGCGGCCGAGCAGGCAGAGGACGATGCTCGAGCTGAGTGTCGCTTCGCCAAGTCAGCAGTCCCTCACGGTATGTCTCTTGAGGTTCCTGGTCAGCAATGTCTCGGTAACACGCCAGCAGACTCACCCCTCGAAACTTTCAAGAAGTTGCGTATAGCTGCGTCCGGCGAGGCGAGCGATATAGATCCAGACCGATTACAGTTGCAGAATCTCGTCGACAAGGGCCTTCCAGCGGAAGCACTGATGAGAAGTCTCGGAGGTAGGGTTTCGCTCAGACGACAAAATCTCACCACTGACAGTGACAGATACTGCCACCATCCAGGCTCAAGGCACGACACTTCCACCTCTGCACGACCAGGCCCAGTTCCACTACGCTTCTAACCCAGCATTCTACAACATGTATCAACCATTTCCTCCTGTTTCTAACTTCACCATCCCAGGTGTTGAAGAGCTGAACGCAAGTCTTGGACTGCCCAGCGCCCTCGGAATACCCAGCGCAAAGATACCGGCCGTCGAGGAGTCGCCAGCACGTTCGCACGTCTCAGTTGGTTCGCAAAAGCTTTCTCGAGGCGACTTGTACAGTAAGCTTCTCACCAGAGCACAAGGCACCCCATTGACCGCGGATTCTCTAGCGCACATGCTCAAGAGTAGGAGCGACTCGTCGGAAGAGACGATTAGAGCATCGCGTGCGCCGTTGGACCCTTTCGTGGAGCATGACTCGCCGGCTCAGGCTGTCAAGGTCGTTCGCCCGCCTCCGGGTTTCGGCAATCAAAAGCCGCGAATGGTCACTGTCGAGGACGAGCAGATGCCTTCTTCAAGTTCCCCTGGTATGCTCGCCGGCCTTCAGCAGTCGCCACAGCCAAGTTACCTCCAGTATCAGCCGATGTCTTCAAAGTCTGCTGGTAAGATGCCTATCCCGCAGCAGTCGGCACAGCCCAAGTACGTCCAGCACGAGCAGATTCCTTCGAGTTTCACTGGCATGCTACCCAACCTTCAGCAGTCAGCGCAGCCAAGCTTCTTACATCACCCTCGACCTAGCATCGGCGAGTCGAGTACGTCGTTCCTGCGCGACCGCTCCAGCACCGGCCAGTCCTATGACCCTTTCCAGCAGCATGCTCACCAGCCGTCAGGTCGTGGGAGGCGTCCGCGCGTCCACACGCGTACGAAGCGTACTGATCAAGGTCCAGAGCCATCAGCGGCAGACATTTACCCCGACGACGCACACTGGATGCCCTCCGAGCCCATCAACCGCAGCTACTTTGCGCCTCCGCCGTATCCACCTCAGCAACAGGTACAGCAGCAGATACAAAACGCCCTGAACTGGCCCACTCCCGCTGAAGTATACTTGTCGAACTCTCAGCCACCTGCAGTCGCTCACTCTCACCAGAAGTCCAAGGCACAGCCCTTCAACCTCTTCCAAGACCATGTTGCGCCTTCAGAGGCAGACAAGAGTGCTTCGGATGAGGAGGTCCATACTCTGCTCGATCAGATGCCTGAGCCTTCCATCGATACGCTGCTCAACTTCGGCGCTACGGATCTGATTCTCGAGGAGCGCCCGCTGACACCTCTGCAGAAGACTGGTAATAGGTACGGTCTCGGATTCATCGGCATCGGTCTGGGCGATCCTTGGACACCTGCTGTCGTCTCCGCTGGACATGGCTGGGACAATCCCGAACCCTTCAGGGTGCGTCCGAGGGATCATGAGGGTTGGGGTGGATGGGAGTGGGCCATAAAGAAAGGCTGGGGTGACGAGTGAGGCGGTCAAGGCGAGGTGGTCAAGATTGGTGGAGAAGGAACTTGAAATTGAAAAAGGTGGAGTATTCATTAACTTATCTTAATGGGCTATCTGACTGGCAGAATCAGGGCAATATGGTGCGCATGGGCGCAACTATTCTTTCTCGGGGCGGCGGACAGCAGAGGATGGGCTTAGGATGCGCGGTCGCGCTTGGATGATGGATGTAGATGTCGTTGATGGGACAAGACACATCTTTACTGGAGCAATGAAATATTACGTGCTTCTCATGATTCTTCGCAATGCGGTAAAGGCGATCTCGTGTCAGATTCCCATGAATTCACCAAAACATGCGTCGGCGCCATCGAACATTTCACCCGTGAAATCGCAAGCTGTACCTCTACTTTACCAACAAGACTTTGACGCGGAGTGCCGAGCCAGATCGCGTTTACACAACGCCTCGTGATCCATCCTCCTCATCAGCTTGACCAGTGGCTTGACCAGTGTAGCAATCACCGCACAAATACCTATCCGTCGCTCGAGCACTCACCACCTCACCCCAAAACCCAACACCATGTCGAACCCAGTAGTCCCGCCCTCAACAGACCCGCCTACAGAATCCCAAGCCCCAGACCCAGACCCAAGCCCAGATCCAAACCCAGCCCTCACCGCCTTCAACACTGCGCAACAAACCATCATCCACGAACTCCACGCCGCCATCACACGAGGCCGCAACACAATCAACCAATCCATCAAAACCCTAGAAGAACAACAGCATGACGCCGACGAGTACTTGAAACTATACAAGCAGCTTGGTGTGCTGAACATGTGGGAGAAGAGTTTCGATTCGGTGTGGAAGCAGATGGAGAATGTGAGGCCGAGGCAGATGGCGACGTTTTTGGTGGCGAAGGAGAATGGGTTGAGGTGTATTGCAGAGAAGTTTCGGGAGATGATTGAGGGGGTTGGGAAGGAGGTGGATGGTGGTGGGGAGTGAGGTGGGGGCTGTGGGGAGGGGATTAGGCTTGTACGTGTCGTTGTAATGTCGTTGCGAGGAGTGAGGTGGTGGCTGTGGCCCGTGGGGAGAGGACTAGGCCTATACATGGCATTGTAATGTTGTTGCAGCCTTGCGTTCAGCACACCGAACACTAAATGCGGTGTTATCCCGATGCTCTTGTGGATGTGAATATGCTGTGGTAGTCGATCACCCAAGTCATGGCATGCATCGGGACGGTCTGAAAGTGGTACAGCCTTATGATTGCTCCCGCGTGTCAGCAAGCTTTGCTTCGATCAACAGCAAACTCCATGTTCTCTTCGATAAAACAAGACCAGCGGCCAAATCCTCTTCCTCGCAGCTGAACTTTCATTCGGCAGTCTCATCATGGTTTCCGAGCGTAAATCATCAACGACCTTCGACGACACCCTCGTCTCGCCAGAGCAGCAACCCGCGCCGCTGCAGCTTAGCAAGACCGACCAATACGACGAAGTTGTCAAGCTCTGCAACCTGATCAAAGAGGTGACTCGCAGCCTACAGACTCTCATAAAGAAATATCAGACTACAATAGACTCGATGAACAAAGAGATCGACAGTCCCCTGATTCCCCGCCGCTTACAAATGATCCAGACGAAAAGCAAGAAACGATGCCTGAGGCAGCCCATGGAGATCACATCTGAGATGCGAGCTAGCGTCCTTGTGCTGGAAGAATTCGAGAATACCTTCAGGGCGGAATGGAAGAGCAAAAAGAAGGCGGATCTAAAGCAACGACAAATGTTCATCGCTGGAAAGCAGAGGGAGGTTGATGAGCAGCAGCGCAAGTGCATGGATAGAGTTGGGGCAATTGCAAATGATGTGCGACGTCTAGAGGGACAGAGCGTCGAGATCGAGGGGAGCGACAGCAGTGTTTAGAACGATGAAAATCACAATGGTGCTGCCGACGAGGACGGTTCATAATACTGAGTAGAGGTGCAAGAAAAGAGATCGGTGCTCGATCAGTCGATGGTGTTAGTAGAGTACCAATATGAACACACGCAGCGCTAGCTCTGCGTGAGGAATCATACATTGAGACATGCCGTACATTGCATACGTGATCACCATGTGATGAACCTGAGAAAAACCGAGCTTTCGGGAAGACGGTCGATCGCATGCTGCTGTGCGACCTGGCGACGGGAACTCCAAGGACAGGACGCGCACGCGCATCCACGAGATGCATGTCTCGTTTCAGTCACATGTGGTGATCAGTGTTTGGCTCGTTCTCTATGTAGCTGTCCGTTCCTGGATGATGTCAGATTTTATAAAGGTGGTGTCTCTTCATCTAATGGCTTTCTCTGTTCTCTCTTTCGTCAACTTGTCGCTGCCGCGTCATGTAGATCGTGTATAGTGACGCGTCGAAGGAATAATGTCAATGAAATTATAACATTGTATCGCACTTGCTGTGTTCACAGGCGCGACCGCGATGGTGATCGTGTGCAGGAGGACATGTGAAGCCGGATAGGCGATCACTTCACTAGCGCTCCCTTTGCGCTTAGCGCCATTTTCTTCCGCTGCATCCCGCTTCTCCATCTCACCTCTTGTTCGTCCATTCTCTTCATTGATTCGGCATCCTGATATGAAATCAGATTCTTCGCCTTTCGATGTTAGTAAGGCTTTGGTCCGACACTATAGTATCGCCCGGTGTAGTCGTGCGCGACGCAACAGCATCGAGATCCGTTGCGAAACGTAGTGTCCATCCCGTCCAGGGCAACAGATGCAGGTTCTGGGTGCACCGTGTGCCTCATGTTGGCATATGCATCTCAACGACTCATTCCTTTTGCGTACAACTGATGGCTTTTATGTTTCCGCGTTTCTCAGCCATGTTTCGGAACTCATTGTCTCCTAATCTCATCGACCGCCCGCTGGCCATGATAACAATATTCACAGCTGTATATGTTCAGCTACATGTTGCGCGATGCCCTAACTGAGAAACTCGCCCCCGATACGCGGAAGCAGCTACAGTCATCATGTTGTTACTGAATTATGCTAGATTTGCCCTGCTTGTGACGGGCGCACTGCTCGGCTCTACCTACGCCTTTGGCAGTGACAACAGCACCGCCACATCCAGTCTGACTCCTGCAGCCACACCGTCGGTGATCAACGACATTCGACCTATTTCTACCGGAGGCTGGCTTAGCCCAGAGTACCACTTCTTCTTTGAATACCCATTGCCCATACCTCCGACCAAGTGGCCAAAATTGTGAGTGTAACGTTACCAAAGGGCTTTGATCATCTAACCAGAAAGTAGAACATACATCAACAATGCGACAGGAGCTGCCATCGACTACTATGAGGTCGAGGTGAAGAGACTAGAGAAGCAAGTCTACCCAAACCTCCCCAAGACTTCAATGGTTGGCTATGATGGAATGGACCCAGGACCAACTTTTAAAATGCGCAAGGGGCGAGGTAAGCATGCCTATAGTAATGTGTTCGCCTCAACTTACCTATTGTGCAGAAGCCGTCGTGAGGTTCATCAATAGAGGTCCATCAAAGATGTCGGTACACGTTCATGGACAGTATAACCGCGCGCCATTCGATGGATGGGCCGCAGACTATGCGCAACCCGGGCAATACAAGGACTATCACTATCCCAACGCGCAGAACGCTCGGACTATATGGTACCATGTCAGTGGCTCGCTCATGTGTTTTGCAACTTCTCCCAACTAACAGTCGAGAGGATCACACAGAATTCGAGACCGGCTTAAATGCGTACATGGGACAAGAAGGCTTCTACCTTCTGTCAGACGACCAGGAGGATGCCTTGAAGTTACCCAAGGGAGACTATGACGTACCTCTATCATTGAGTGCAAAGGAGTATAGAGCTGATGGTTCGCTCCTCTACGAGACGAATGGAGACAACGGTCTACCCGGAGATGTGATACAGGTGTAAGGCATCCGCTTTCGGAGTCATTCACGCTAACGTCCCCACAGGAACGGACAGCCATGGCCTTACATGAGCGTTGAGCCGCGGAAGTATCGGCTACGTCTGCTCAATGGCGCTGTGAGTCGATGTATGTGCCTTGGAAACATCTCTGACTTATGGCTGGCTGACCATGACAAGCATTCACTCTATCGCTCCATGAAGGCTTCAATGGAAGTACGCTAAGCTTCGATGTAATTGCATCGGATGCAGGTATGTTCCCCGTTTATGTGATGAGATGATTGACTGAAAGTTCCACAAGGCCTGTTCAATCATGCCCTAAAGACCGATACCTTGTCATTCTCCATGGGCGAGCGATACGAGATCGTGGTCGACTTTGCCAAGTTTGCAGGAAAGAATATCACAATGCGAAACGCTCAAGGAGTGTTTGGAAATATCGATTTCGCGGCCACCGACCGCGTCATGAGATTCGTCGTGGGTTCTACTATGAGCAACGGCGCCAACAACGGCGCAGTCCCGATCGACTTGCGCTACATTCCTCCACCACCGCAAGCTAGTGTGACAAAGGACTTCACATTCGAGCGGATAGATGGAGAGTGGCTCATCAATGGAGTGGGATGGGTGGATATCGAGCATCGAATTTTGACGAGGCCCGCTTTAGGAGCCGACGAGATTTGGCAGCTTCGTAATGGCAATGGAAGTGGAGTACATCCGATCCATATCCACCTTGTTGAGTTCCAGGTATTGTCGAGGAGCGGAGGCAGGAACGTCGTCGCACCATATGAAGCCGCCGGAATGAAGGATGTCGTCTGGCTCTCTCCGAACGAAACTATTCGCGTGGTGGCACGGTATGCGCCGTGGGAAGGCGTTTAGTAAGCAGGATATGGGTCTGACATCTTTTGTCTTCTAACCATGACCGCAGCATGTTCCACTGTCACAACCTGGTCCATGAAGATCACGAGTAAGTAACAGACACGCACACGAAGTATGACGACTGAGTATAGACAGCATGCTCGTTGCTTTCAATGTCACAAATCTCGCGAGATGGGGATATGATGACTTCACAGTTTTCATCAACCCTATGGAGCCCGCGTTCAGACCGAAGGATATTGATCCCGCAGACTTCACAGACGAAGCGATACGCACAAAGTTGGAATGGTTTTGGAGCTTGAATGCGTACGGTCGGTCGACTACCGCTAGCAAAGAGAAGAGCTGGCATAACGATCGTCCTAAGATGCCTTACATGAGGAATGAAGTTGCTCGTACTGTTTGAGTCACCAGATTTTGGCGTTCAGTGTGAACTGAAGGCTGGCACAATCAATACCAGCCCTTTCGGGATGTGATCGTTGCGCTCACGCACTTGGTGTGCTTGGAGACTACGACGCAAGGCGCGAAATAACATTTCGTGTATCTCTTCGGTGTCCTCCCTTTATAAAACACTCATTTCTATATCGTAGTCAAATATATTACGTCGTCCCGATTCCCAACAGCCTCATCCATGCCTCCTGCAATAGTGTACCTTGTATTCAGCATCACGAGTAGGGACCCATTACTCACACGGAGTGGAGCGCACTCATGTGCATAGCATCCATACCATCAAAGCTGCCGCCAGCAGGAAAGCGCACACGTTCGTCCGCATGATTTGTCGCGATAGAGACACCGAAAGCATAGCCCAGCTCGGGACGCAGAAAAGATAGATCAATACAGACTTTACTATGCCTATCTCGAGCTCGATCGAGACATGTTCGATGATGGTATATATTGCACTCGAGTGACGACGTCCGTAATGGTTATTAGAGGGGAAGACGACAGTCAACATGCAGACAAGAACGAGGAAGAGCTTGCGGCTGAGATCAAGGAGAATGTATTTTAAGTGATCTCAGTGGCGAGCAAGAATACATCTCCAATGAGAAAAGGAAGTCGATTGATTCGGCGACTGTTGGATTCGCATGAGAAAACAGATTGGAATAGTGCAAGGAAGAAGAGAAGGCTCTGAGTTTGTTCAGTCATGTGTAGATGTGTGCTACCAAAGATATGTTTCGACTTATTCTCGCCATCCAGGACAACCCCTGCCACATCAGAATTGATTGTTAGACTCACTCTAAGCTGCCTGCGTGCTCGTCAGCCTCTATCGTATCATGTCTACATATCCAAATTATTTCCCTCATAACTCATCAATGCAGTAACCAATCTCGAGTAGTATCATGGTCCAGTATTCCTGCTTGTCATGAGACAAACAATCCGCAGGAGACCCTGGTTCGACTCCAGACTTGAGAGCTTCACATTCGCCCTCTCTTTTTGCTTCTTCGGATCTGATGAACGGTGGCTGTTTGGAATGTGGTTTGGTGGGTTCGCTTACTCACTTTCAGAGCAGGATGACTACTACCATCCTCTTACACTCAAAGCCTATTCCGTAAGCACCCTGCTGCGGCGAGTGAAAGCCACGTTCTGGCTAGCTGCGCAAACGAGTCAGACGACTTGGAGTTGCGCCTCATCCTCACCACAGCAACATAAAACCCTACGAGTAGACAAGGCTCGGATGGGCAGATTATTAGACATGCTAAGCATTCTTTTTTAATGAAGCCTCCTGGCTTCTGTCTCTAGCTGCTTTAGATTAAGATGCTTGCAATATCACCATTCATTGCTCAAGCCTGAACAGGTCCGCAATGACTTCTTGTCCACCATACCACTAAGATAGTTTCTCCCCATCCAAGAGTCGAAGCAGATAGAGAATACCGAGTACCCGTCCCACAACTAAGCGGAGTTGTAGCGAAACAATGTTGATCATCTTAGATTGCGTCACAAGGGAGGTGGCTGTAAACTGGTCAATCGTCGATCGTGGATCTCTCGAGCGAGCAGGAAATTGCACGTGTTTCAGCGACATCTCGAGTTTGAGGAGAATACCGGTACTTTCTGAGGGTCCACGTGCGTGAGTCATGGGCCGCATCGGATCGCGGTTGTGGCGTTCGAATCGTCCTGGCAATCTCAAATGCCACAAACGGCGAGCCGTGGCGAGAGACATACTATGAATTTGAACAAGAAACATCGTAGAACTTAATGAATAATACCTTTGTAGACCAACCTTCACATGGGCAGAGTTTCGGCTCTTCGCATGTTATTGGGTTGGTCAAAGTCTACTCGTAGGAATTTATTAATTCCGGTTTCGTCATGACCACAATTGACCTTTCGGTGAGTGTTATCCGAGTCGGGCCGACTCCTGTTCACTAAGCCGGTGCGAAAGACGGCGAAGAATTGCGCGAATAGACCTCGAGCATTTGTGCGTACGCCAAGGTGAGAGGGTTTAGCGTTGTGGTAGAGCCGCTTGACGACATGGACAGTTAGCTCGTGAATGTCCTCACGGATCGAGAAGAATCGGCCGCCCAGGCAGACTGTGTTTTTGTTGGCAGCACGTTTTCACATCGACTTTACAAGTGGAAGAAAAGTTAAGAAAGTTGTTTTAGAACTCTTGATTGACTAAGTACAGTAATTAAATCTACTCTAAGATCAAGTACTGCACGCATGCATAAACCGGTTGAATGTTGTGGACACACGAATTAATCTTCTGATGACAGGACTGACTTGCGATATGGGTATGTCTTACGCCAAATGCGTTGAGAATCGTAAAATGTATAGGAACGCCTAAACTTAATAACGCCAGTGGCAATGCGGGAAGAGAAATAGCTATGAGTGGAGAGCAAGAGAATTACTCCTCAATTACGTCTGCCGTAAACATGCTCTCCTTGAGAGCCTTCTTGTATTCGCGCTCCATGCCGTGGCGCACAGCATCGAGAACGTTGTCAACGGTTGCCTTCGGTGTGAATCTGGGCTTCGTGCCTTCTTGGAAGACACCAGTTCGAACCAGAATTGAGTACCAATCAGCATCGTCGGTGTGCTTATCGTACTCATTGGTGCCTCGAATGTCCGACTCGGGTGTATCACCAACGAAGTACACTGTCGATGGCGGTGAGTCGATACCATGTGTCTCTTTACGCCATTGCTGTAGCAGTCGCGTTGCAAACTCGAAGGTGCCGATTTGAGGCTTGCCAAAGGCAGTAGTCTCGAGGTCTTTGCCAGTTACGGCCTTGTACATAGCTTCGAGGGAAACTCGTAGAGCACCCATGCCAATGCGGGTCAGATCGTGAGAAGCGCTCCAGACAACGTCATTGTGGGAGAAGAAGACAGGTGGACCCTCATCATAGTTCTCGGACCTTGTGCCAAGGCGGCCGTTCTTGCTCATCAGAAGGTCGAGAATGATCTGCTGATCAGCTGCCCAATCGCGTGAGTCGGCGAACACGAAGATAGCCTCGATCTCAACCTCGCCGAAGTTGCGCGCTCGAGAATTTTGGAACTCGTCGTCGGTCAATTTGCGGAAAGGAGTTGTGTCTTGATTGTCCTTGATGATGTCTCCTGGTGTGACACTGGAAGGCGGTCAGCGACTTCATTAATTTGAGACGAACATGCAAAACTTACACGTCCTTAAAGCCATAACCCTCGGCTACGATGCGACACTTCTCACCTTCTCCTCCAACTACGAGAACGGTGTTGAACTTTTCCGCCATCTCCCTCATAGGCGTGTGTCCACAGATGAACTGCCCTGGTGACACCTCGAGCTCCAGTTGCTGGCTGAGCTGAATGCAGCGCTCGGCTTCAGTCTTTCCGCCACCGTTCGTGACGAAGATGTAAGGGACTTGAATGCCGTACTCATTCTCACCATTCAACATCTTCATGGCTTCTACAGCCTCTGGAATGGGTCGTCCTCCTCGAATGAGGACTCCGTCGATATCGAATGCAAAAGCATACTTGTCTGTGACCAAAGTTTCGGGTGGAGTAAGAACTGGTGAACCAGGCGTACCAACAGATTCGAGGCGGTGTCTCGCTGACTCGAAACCTGTCGCAATCTCTGATCCAGCAGATGGAGCCATGAGATGTTGAGGTGGTACCACTACTGTCGGTCCTCTGCTCACATCTTCTCGAGTAGCCTCTGTCGACGAGAGTCGTCGTGCGAAACGAGAAGGTGGAACAACGAGGGATGGGGCAGACATATTGTATGTGTAATAAGCGTAGATGGTGAAGAGTGAAGAACTTTCGACTTGTGTCGGCCTTATTGTGGAACTGATAGTCTGGGGAAAATAGGGCCTTTATACCTGGGTGGGCGAAGCACGGATGGGACCCCAGATGAGCGGAGAGAAGTAGTGGGTAGCGTGGAGTTGGACTGTGGATGCGATGTTCAGGAGTGACTGCAGGCTCGGCGAGGTGTTTTTATACAAATTGCCGGCGCGACTTTCGATTGTTGGAATCCTCATTACTCGTGAATACACCGATTAGGCTCGCCGACCGAATGGCGAACAAGTCCATCCGCCATTGCACGCCAATCGCTGAACCCTGAGTAAAAGCTTATCGGCTGTGATTCGCTGCCGGTGGATCATCGATGGCGTCATACTTTGGATTGAAGCAACGGACATCTACCAGCCCTGGTGTGTCGATAGCAAACCTCGCACGAAAGGGTACCTGGTAGCCATGTGGGACTGACTGTGCAGCGCTGCCAGAATTTCATTCGATGGTGGACATCGGCAAGGTTGCGGTTGAGGTGGTAGCACCCACGGTAGTCCTTTTAGCAGTTCGCGCATCTTGCCGTCTACGTTGGCGCCTTAAACTTCTGCATGATGACATCAATGCGGCCGAAACGTTTTCGAAGCAGCCGCATCTTCGGCTCGCTGAACCATCGAATGGCAACCCTTTGAATCTGGCGTGGGAATCTTGATGTTCCTTCCGATCGATACGCGCATAGCCTCCAGCGAGAATGATCCGGGCGGCTACCGCCGCCATGCATCCAACAGTTTGTGAGAGGCGCAATTTGGACGACCGAGGTAGAGAACGCTCTGCAATGATTATTCTACAGGCTTTCGACCGCCCAAACTCGCACCTAAGGTTGCGTGAATATTGTGCTGAGGTGGGTAACCACATTTTGACATTCCCGTGTACACCTACGCCGCACGGCTACTGATTATTGGTGTGAGACCAATGCTTATCGCTCTCTCACATGCTCCCAGAGTACCAACCTTCGTATTGGAGCCATGTGCATAATCGCGGCCGGGGCACTCGACACGCGGTGGACAGCTGGCGAGCAATGTACCCACCATTGCATGAGGCTATAGCGCTTGACGTAACCATACAGCGACATTACCATATCAACTTTGCTGGGTACTTCTCAGGGTGTGAAGAATTATTACAACGATGCTTGATTCAGCGATTCGACCCAGTTCTCGAAACGAGAGGATCGTGAATGAGACATCCAGCCGCTTTATCGATTTGCACATCGCTCGTGTTTCCGTAGGCTGTGTGCAGGCGTAACAGCAATTAGAACAAACGTAAGACTTTGTAGACTGCACACTGACCTAAGCTTACTGCCCGATGCCCAGACGCAAGTGTTCTATTTGGCTCTTCTCGCGACAGCATCAAGCGACGGGGTCTCTTGAGTCCTACTCGCGCCAGCCGCAGCTTTCACCGACATTTGGGATTGCGGATCGTCCCGATATACTCTCGAGTAGCAGTACAGAGCTCACGCATGGAATACGGGCGCGAACTACATACAGCATACTCTAGGAGATATGCCGTGTCTGACTGCGCTGGACTAGTTTCTGCATTGGTATTGAGCACAGCGACAGAGACAGCGGTAAAGACATGAGTGCCGTTCAAAGCTCACAACTGCCATGATTTTTTAAAGCGGCAGATGATGGCTTGAGTCGTCGTGCATGCAAACCTTCATACTTCACTCGGGTTTCCAAAGGCGGAGAAGCCGGACTGCAACGAAGATGGGATGCATAATCCCTGCGGACCTATGTTCTCTCGGCGCTGAGGGAGTACTGTGTAAGAGAATCGTGGGACTTCTATGGCTCTGTAGTTACATTGCTCTTGACGGATCATGTGAGATTTAGAGTCAATAGTGGGGACGAAATGCACCTTGAGGTCCACTGTTCGCTGCCGAGCTTCCCTGACCATACGAGGTCTCCACTGTTGTGCCGACACGGGGCGGAGAGGAATTAGCCTGGGCGATAGTGCAGACTTACCCCATAGGACTCCGCTGTCAGATCGGGGTAAGATGTGCGGCGGTGTGATTGTCCTTCTCCCGGTGCGCACACCCCATGCCTATTGAAACGGCTAACCGGATGTCTAGCACCACGGCGCAGCAGTGAGTAGGAGTTCCGGGGAAACGGAGCATTCACCTTGTAGAATGGCAAGATTGTACTGCTGGCTGAGTACCTGGCCATTCGATCCGGTGCTCACAGCGGATCGTGATAGAAGAGCTGAGATGCCGCCGAGCTGTATCGAAGCCACTGAGTGCGCCATGGGAGGGAAAGCGTTGTAGCAATATCTGTAGTTGAGATGAGCTTTGTGTTTGGTCATGCTGAAGCTTTCGAAGCAGGTGCAAAACCTGCACTCACGAACTGGAAGGCGCGACTTACCATGACACGAAACTAACGCGCGACGCCACTCACCTACCATCAACCACATCCACGTTCCAACAATGAGGCAGTGAAAATGAATTGGACAGGCGGAACGCTACAACGCACAAAGACTGCGAGCAAAGGTGTCGTGCAGAAGCAAAAAGCCCACTTCGCCAAAGCTCGGACGAACCTTCAGAACGGGCCGGACTCACCCAACGCGCCCTTTCGACCCAGCTACTTACAGAACGATGACAGCTTCGAATTGACAAGGCGTCTGCCGTCCTTTGGATCCGGATCGGTGCGTCACACTGGACATTCAGCTCGGCGCCACCGTGAAGAAGCTGACCAAGAGCTGTCACAGAGACGCCAGAGGGACGCCCCAGAACAGCACAAAGGAGGCTCACCCAGGCGCTTTGTATCGGCAGCGGAGCAACAGCCCACGCGCATACAAATATGTGAGTCTAGCACCGCTATGTTTAGCCAGCTTACCACTCTCACGCGATGAGCTGAATGACATACCAAGTTGCTAACACTTCGCAGATGAGCAATTTGACGAACGGGTAGTGGAGAAATCAGACTCAGAGATGCAGTTGCTGGAAGCGAACCGGAAGCGTCTGCTGAGACAGAACGACTGGATTGGTGTTGGTTCTTCACGACCACTCAATCTTCGCTTCTTGTCTAGCAAGGAGAAAGAAAAAGTCGGCAGACGCAGAAGAGTCGAAGGCAATTATGGCGCGGCTGTCCGGCATAGAGATGGCGCCAGCTTCAGAATGCCAGCAGAGCATCCACTGGACCATACGGACACGGTTGCTTTACAGCACCATCCAGACAACATCCGCATACGCATTGGTACGGATGCTCTGACAACGGCATGCTCGACTGAGCCGGACCAGTTCAGCCAGTCACATGCATCATCTGAACCCATGCTTTTTGATCAGCAGACACCGGATGTTGAACCAGAAGGCAGACAAGATGCAATGTACACTGGTGCAGACCGCCGCGATACGCATGCAATTCTTGAGAGCAAGAGGGCAATGGGTCTCGACACGGCCTTGTCTAGTGAGCGTACATGTTTCCCACTCAACGCTTCGCACCCCATGAGGCCAGTATCAAGCTTTCAAGACCCTGGCGCGCTTGATGCAAGAAAACACCGAATCAATCTTGCGTCCCCAAAAACCTTCGGCGAAGTGCGATCGAACCTCGGGGACAGCGTACGCACACCTCGCATAATGCAACACGTTGAGGGTGCCACGCATCCTTTAAGCCTGGTGTTCGAAGATCCAGTCTCCTCGCTTGATGATTATCGCGGCAATGTAGTGCGTCCCAGAGACGAAGAGCTTGATACTGCGCATGCAGGTGATTCCCAAGTTGGCTCCGTGCATGACTTCGGCAGCGGACCCGAACATGAGTCTGAAAGTGAGGCGATAGCCGCGGCCGTGATCGTCGATGAGAAGCAGTGGAAGTCACTGCTAGATATTTCCGAGCAGAGCTCGAGCCATGCGAAAGCTCCGAAGTCCAGTCAGCGTAGAAACGGTATCCTGCAGCATCCCGCTACGAATCAGCGACACGAAGAGGAACGCACCAACTGGTCGCAACATGCAACTCAAGGAAACGAAATGCACAGCTCGTCTTTGACGTCTGCTTCTTTGCCTTCTTTGAAGCGAGGTTCCCAGATGCGTACACCTGCACACACAGTCGCGGAATGCTGGACCGGCAGGGAGAAGAAAGCTTTGATAGAGCAAAGTGAAGAAGAGAAACGATGGCAACACTTTGTCTTTGGAAGCGATGAGGAGCGGGTCTCGGAGACGCCAATTGTTCACCGTGAGAGCAGCGCACACAGAGCGCGGCAAGATTCCTCTGGCTACTTACCGCTGTCTGCTGCGGTGAGCTCAATACGCTCCACACCGTTCAGGAAGACACCGAGGCGTCCCTCACGCATGAGCGACAGCATACAAGATGCTGTAAAGTCTGCGCCACGAATGATCGACTCACCGGCCGCTACAAGTGCAGGCTTCATCGAAGAAGTGAGCGACCAGGATCAGGGTTACAGGTCGGCTGAGCGCAGCGCCTTCGGTGAGCAGTCGGTGACTCGGACCTCTATGCAAAACAACGCTTCTGGCGAAACCGACCTCATTTCTTCAGGGACGTTTAATAGCATAGGAACATTCCGCAGCGGTCTGGAACACGCTCGTTATGGTGGGGACAGCTTGATTGCACGCACCCAGGCAAGCAGCGGTCACGCGACAAGACGCAAAGTGAAGCGCCGCTCCATCTACGACTTGCCGGACAGTGATGAGGGTAGAATACACGTGGTCGACCGTGACAGCTTGTGACGCTGGAGAGATTGTCGAGCGTCCGTTGATGAAAGGTGGGTGCTGATGTGGCAATTGCACGCTTGAGGTTCCGCCGGCCAGCACAGCGTCTTTTCGAAATCTGATAGGTTTTTTTAGCGACAGTCATCTCACAGTACCGACAATAATGATAGGGACTTTACTGAGGGCTTTTCCTCCGATTGGTGCAGCCTTGTGTGACCTGCAAGAAGCATGAGCTCAGCTCGCCACTATGCAAAAGAACTTTCCACAGCACATGCATCCCTTCCATTGGCTCGCAGCTCGTAGCCGCAAGTTGCTTAAGGCTCACTGCAGCATCTTTGTGCGCCCTGAATGCACGAGCGAAGGCAAGTCCCACATTGATGGGAAGATGGACCTATAACAGCGAGACCGAAGCCTTACCCGTCTCGATGGGGCCACGGTCCCTATTTTGTATCGAGGACAGGGGCTTACGATGTAGATGCATGTCATCCGTCAATGTGTCAGTGTGAAGCAGCACCGCGGAGCAGAGGATGATACGTGCGAGGGACTATTTCCGGCAGGGCGTGGGGATGGCTGTCGACAGGAGGACCGGGTTCCCATCTGTTAGCGAAGAGCGCACTGTCAATTTCAATTTACAGCCAGACGCATGGCTCCACCAGCCACAGCAGACCAAGTGACAGATGTGGCAGTCGGTAGTTGACGACACGCAGAACGCCTGCGATAAGACATCGAGTGACGTGCGGGTAGTATCACTGAGGGAACATATCGATTGGACACAAGGCGACGACAACGCGAGGTGTCACACCGCTTACATATCACATGAACAGCTGAACGAGCAGGCAGTGGACCTGAGCCACAGTTGGGTGGGACGGCGGTTGATGTGCGGATCCTGATTCGCGAACATCTTCAGGGGCCAAAGTCCTGCTGGCTTCTCGAAGCTTGACTTTTTAGCCTGCCGCATGGAAGCACAGCGCATGACGATGCGGAGTTTGAGCAGAATCAGCACCCATTTGTCGCGCCATTCGCACACTCATCGTCTTGGTGGGCCGAAGCCGTATCTACATGCAGATGCAGCGAAAAGCTGCTGAGGAGGCCATCATTGAAACTTTGTTTGGCGTTGCAAAGGACCGTTGAGACTGGCGCGCCTAGAAACTCGTCTCCGCACAGCCGGCACGTTTCATCAACATGACGGGCCCGCACCACGTGTGGGAGAATGGAGAAAACTTGGTACGCTGCAACTCGACACACCGTACGATGTGAATTCATACGTGGCTCAACACCGCTCCTTCAGCCAAGACAATGAAGCCCTGCGTGCCTGAAAGCTGCGGCAGTATTACCCGAAAGCTCACCGTCTTGTTCTCCGTTGCAAATCATAGGTGCTGGCCGGCAAGGTCGGAAGGGACGACGAGACTGGAGCGAATTGAGAATAGGCTGCGCTTGCGATGCAGCCAATGCTTTCCAAGGCAAGCTACTCGTACTCAGTCTTTGTTACGCAGCGCTGCCAATTCATACAACCGGTCACGGAGTATTTGCCCACAGGCACGAGCACGCTGGCAGACGCTCAGCCTTGCAACCGGTTCTTGGCCGGATGGTACGGCAACGTGGTGTAGTATTGCCATGTACGCAGGCCCCGACTTGGACTTTGATCCTGCAGTGCAAAGAGTGGCACCACCTACAACTTCAGGTATTCGAGGCGCAGGCGCACATGCTGGGTGCCTGAAGATCGAAATTGGCTTCTGAGTGCGCCCAAACGTCATTTTCAAGGCTCCCTGAGCGTTTCACGAACTATTTGTGCCGAAGCCGGATACGCTTGCACGTGTGGGGCATCAATCGTACGGTACTCGAATTGAGCTGCGCGGACTTGACTGGTGCCCGACGAGCGAAAGCCTCCAGCCAGGGGTCTGCCATCAAGACGTGGCGGAGGAGTCAAGGGATCGTCACCATAGGACTAGCTTTTCTCTCGAGCCTTGCCCGTTGCAGCCAAGCTCGTGCTGTTTCCATGGTGCGGTAGCCAAACTGTACCTTGCCCTAAGTTCGACCGTTGCTGCCAGCCCAGGAGAGACCCGCTCATTATTTAGAAAAGGATAGGAGCGCCCCATACCTCATTCACCTACCTACCGTACTGTGCACTGTGAAGCTCGTAGATTCCAACATACCATCCTACTCTCACCACATATCACCTCGCCCGACGCGAGCACAGTCACTCTGCACTCCCGCCGCTTACAGACACCCTCGCAGCCTGCGCACCCCCACACGAATTGCTCCGGAGAGGATTGCCATCGTACCACAGCCCAAATATACGCACACGACCCCTGCAGCATCGCACTGCACCGCCAGTCCTGCACGCTGCTGCACGCCAATTTTACGAGAGCACGAGGCAGCTGACCGCGTCGCGCGTCTGTCTGCTTTGTCTGTGTCTCTGCCCTCTAAGAGGCGCTGCGCTTCGTCTGCCCAATCCGTCATAGCCGTCAAACTCACGATACCTACTTGCATCGCAATGCACACTTAGTCGCGCCCCGTCCGCCGTCGCACCCAGGACCCAGCCGGCTGATCCTGTCTGCTTTTATCTGCAGTGCCGCCGCCCGCTCTGTTGCTCTTCGTCTGAACGCGATCGCCAGCTTGCCTTGCCTGCATCTACGCCATGAAGACGCTTTAACACGCACCCACCTTGTTACATACCCACTCCCTTCACTACCGCCGCCATGTCGCTGCTCCACGACCAGGCCTCACCACGGCCTCGCATGCCGTCGCCCCAGCCCAGCTTCGCCCGGATGACGGCCTCCATCACTATCCCCCACTCGCGTGGCAGCCCGGCCTCGATGATGTCCCACTTCAACGGTTCCCTACAGTCGACTCCGGAGGGAATGACGCCCTTCTCGCCCTCCTCGCTGCCCGCGGTCCCTACCTACACGCTGCCCGAGGCGCTCCTTCCGCCGCCCATGCTCTCGCCGCCCACGTCCTCGCCGTCTGCCATGGCTGAGGCGCTGAGCAAAGGACCAGGGCTGATTCGACGTGTAAGCCGAGGCGCACAGGGCATCCCAAACCGCTTCCGCCGCAACAACACCTCAGCCCTGCGTGACAAGAGCTCGGGACCTGTGATTATGCGCCGCCGTAGTGACAGCAAGGCTGCCGCCGACGCCGAAAACACGGGCATTTCCGACTTGGAGATTGCAGAGGAGGAGGCCATCGACGACATCTACGGCGAGCCGCCCATTAACGCACTGGGCATCTCGAACATGGCCCCAACCGTCAGCCCGACATCCGACCTCCGCGTCATCGCGCCCGTGCTCCCCTCACGCCTCGAGCAGGGCACGTTGCTCAAAAAGGTCACAAAAAAAGAGAGAAAAGACATCAACTTGCGCCTCGATCTGGAATCGGCCAAAGTTTTCTGGGACCCGTCACGTCCCTCCAAGACCTTTTACATCGACGATGTGAAGGAGATCCGCTCAGGTCCCGAGGCCAAGCATTACCGCGAGGAGTGCGACGTTTCTGAGACCTGTGCCTCCCTGTGGTTTACCATCGTGTACACCGACACTACCCGCTCCAAGGGCCGGATAAAAACAATGCACCTCATTGCACCAGATGCTGGTGTGTTCAACATGTGGACCCAGACTCTCGAATCTGTGTCCCGCAACCGCATTGACATGATGGCCGGTCTGCTAGGGTTCGCCGACAAGAGCGCCAAGCTTGTTTGGCAGCGAGCCATGAAGAAGCGCGGCAACGGCGAAGAGTCGCTGGACTTTCAGACCACCGTCGAGTTGTGCCGAAGCCTACACATCAACTGCACCGAAAACACCTTGAGAGCTTTCTTCTTCCAGGCCGACACCGACGAATCAGGAAAGTTGAACCAAGCTCAATTTATGCACTTCGTAAAGCGGCTCAAGGAACGCAAGGAAATCAAGGCAATCTTCAAGTCTCTAGCCTCTGGGGCAAAGGAGATGGACTCGTCCACATTCTTCAAGTTTCTGCAGGATGAGCAGGGTATCAATGTCGGCGCAGATCCTGAGCACTGGACACTTATCTTCGACAAGTTTGCACGTGCTACAAAACCCAAAGCAACTCCAGTGGAAGGTGACCAGCTTCCGGCGCCACAATCGATGAATTTTCCCGCTTTTCAGACTTTTCTGACATCGAGTGCGAACTCGATACTCAAGTCCATCGAACCAGAAGTACGGCTCAACCGACCGCTGAACGAATATTACATCTCCAGCTCGCACAACACCTATCTTCTAGGTCGCCAGGTTGCAGGCGAATCTAGCACAGAAGCATACATCAGTGCTTTGCAAAAGGGCTGTCGATGTCTAGAGATTGACTGCTGGGACGGCGAGAAGGAGTTCCCCGTCGTCATGCACGGCCGCACATTGACCAAGTCTATCTCCTTCCACGACACCATCAAAGTCATCAACAAATACGCCTTCACCGAATCACCGTACCCACTTATCTTGTCGCTTGAAGTGCACTGCTCAGCCCCGCAACAGGCCAACATGGTCAAGCTCATGATCGGCGAGTTCAAGGAGAAGCTCGTACTGCAGCCGCTCGACTTTGAGTCGCATATCCTTCCATCACCAGAGGAGCTGAAGAACCGCATTCTGATCAAAGTAAAGGCCGCTTCCGAGGACTTGGATACCATCGCTTTGACAAACGAGCTGTCGGCTAGACGCCAACGTAGCTTCAGCTCACCATGGTCACGACCCATACAATTGAACGACAGCATAATCCCGACCTCACCTCTACTTTCCAGTCCTCCGTCCATGAGCCCACCTGAGCGCACGACCACATTTTGGGCCTCTCCGCGCACCTCCACAACGTCGACCAACACCACCATGCCTCCTTCTGCCGTTGTCAGCTCCGCAGAAGACAGCGATAGCCCACAAGCAACCGCGACCGAAGACACCAAGAAGTCGAAGAAGACGAAGACCAGTAACATCTCCAAATGTCTGGGAGATCTTGGCGTGTACACTCGCGGAGTCAAGTTCTCTGACTTTGCCTGCATCGATGCCAACACGTTCAACCACGTCTTTTCCTTGAACGAGCGCAAATTCGAGGGTCTCACGAGGCCTGGTTCACGTGAGAAGCAATTCCTAGAGGAGCACAACATGCGCTGCCTGATGCGTGTGTATCCTCATGCTTTCCGCATCAACTCATCGAACTTCGATCCGCTCAAGTGCTGGCGTCGAGGCGTGCAAATGGTGGCCCTCAATTGGCAGACATTTGACCTTGGTCAGCAACTCAACCAGGCCATGTTCGCTGGCGGTGTTGATCGAACAGGCTACGTCCTGAAGCCTACTGCGTTGCGCCGTGTCTCGCATACGCCGCTTTTCGGTCCCAGGAAGGCACCCAAGAAAGAAGTCAAGTTTACCGTTCAGATCATCTCAGCTCAGCAGCTGCCTCGCCCCCGAGGCCTGGGTCAAGAAGCAAACATCAACCCATATGTTGAGTTTGAGATGTACTGCGCAGAAGACATGGGTGCTAATGCTACGGGTGTCGGTGGGCAAGATGCGTCAGCGCCCAATGGTCACTCTGGCCTCGGTAATCCTCTCCGGAAACGTACCCGTATCGTTGAGGGCAACGGCTACAATCCTGAGTTCGGCAACGAAATCAACATGAAAGTCAACACTAGATTCCCAAGCCTGGTCTTCGTGCGCTGGACGGTCTGGAACTCCCTCGATGCTCGCACCACCAATCATGCCCCTCTGGCCAGCTTCACAGCCAAGCTCGACAGTATCCAGCAAGGCTTCCGTCACCTCCCTCTGTTTGACAGCAATGGCGAACAATATCTGTTTTCTACCCTGTTCTGCAAGATCAAGAAGCAGGACATTGTCGATGCACCTGAGCCTTCTCCTCAGCGCGCTGCTTCTTACAAGTCGAATGGCGAACCTGCAAGCCCGCTTCAGGAAGGAACGAACATCAAGTCTCGCAATTTCGTCAGACGCCTCATCAGCCGCAATCCTAGTGAGCGTAGAAAGCGCACTGAGGAGTATGCTGGCAATGAGTCGCGCGAGTCGGATCTGGACCTCATCAGCCGCTCGTCCACACTGGAGCGGTGATTCGAATGTGGAGTGATGCCCCACTCCCTGCAGCTGATGACGACTGCATCCACGCGTTCGCTGTACTGGCCCCCCTCGCGATGTATCACACTTTTTTTCATTTGTTCATATTTACATTTTGGCTCAAGGCGTTGCGTACTCAACACGGGATCAAAGAGCTTTTCCGACGGACGACGCTACAGGCCGGGCCAGTCATGGCGGACTGCTCCTGTTCCCATCACCAGACGGGACAACAACAGCGATTCATTGAGCTATTTTTACGCCATCGCGCAACAACGCAAAGCGTTCTCACCGCAATTCCATGTCGCATGCGGATGTTTGCTCAACGCGTTCTATACGATGCCTCGGCTGCGACCCCTGTCTCGAAAAAAAAAGTTTTCATTCGATCTTATCCCGGCGGAACTACGATTGCTGGTTTCCATTACCATCTGCTCTTCACTTCTCATTATACCCATTGTCATCTATTGTGCGACCTACCAGGTGTCACCGGCGCAACAGTAGGATGCTATGGGTTCACAACCAGGTTATTAGTTCGCCGGCGTGCGTCCAATACCCTTTTGAGCACTTTTTCCTGATTGAAGCGATATCCTAGACTTGCCCTTTCTTGTTCATCAAAGGGCTTCATTGCTCCCGCTGCATATACTTTCTCATTTTTCTTTGTACAACAAAAGACCTTTTCACTTCTTGACGACGGAACGACCAACGACTGCGCATTTGTCGTCTCACTGCAGGCCTGGAAACAATTCAGCCCCTGTTGGAGGACTACTACACTTCACTTCATTTCGCTAGAGCATGCAGGACATTTTCTTAGGGGTCGGCTCGGAGGAAGGATGCGTCGGGCTCGATGGCACCCCTCCCGTGCGCTTCGCTACTCCACACTCGGCATTTGGGCAAGGGAAAAACAGGCTATGGCATGATACCACAATCGCGTTACAAACAACATATCGCAGAACATAGAAATGATACCACACTTTTCGTGCTTCAGTGGCACTAACCTCTCTCAACCCCACCACTCATTTCAGGCCTTGCATCGTGACAATGAACATAGTTTCGGCGCAACGCTTCCATGGCATATTCATGTTTCTTCCGCGCCCCGCATCCGCGATGCTCGTCTGATGACCACCCGCTCGGTCGTGCCAATCCCGTTGACGTGGCTAGCTTCCCGCTCTATCCGCCGAACGATTTTCGAAATTAGACAAGGTCTCTGGAGAGCTGCGTTGCAACGCTCTCTTTCCGTTCAGCCGTGTCCACGTGCGTGTCGTCATCGACGCTACACTAACACAATACAGCGACTTGACCAGGGGCGATGGTGGTGAAGGTGTTTGTTTGATCTACGTTCGCATTCGGTAACGAGACGGCGCCGCACGGGCGGGATGTTGTCTTCCCCACTTCGATCGCTTCGCGTCCGTTGTTTGCGTGCGCCACTGTGGGGTGTTGATGAATTGACTGCGCCTTATTTTTACGCCTGACTATTGAAGTGCCTTTTGTGTTTTTGAAGGACTAGGTACTGTATTTGGTAGTCGATCCATGATGCGGCTGTGCAGTATGCATGACTTACTGCTCCGTATCAACAACATGCACCTACAACCTAGCGCGTGTTGTACAGCAGCACACAAACAGGAATGTCATGCATGAGGAATTGCGGGGGCCTATGCGCGTTTCCGTTGATAGGCCGGTGAATACAAATTTCCCCCCTCTTTGACATGTTCGATGCTGTGAAATGCGTGGGTGGAAGAAGAAGCCGTGCAAGTGCAGTGGTGAGCTGCGTTGACACCTTCGCACAGTGCGCCAATCTTCTTCGAAAAAGTGTTCGAATAATGCCACTGTGGCTGAGTACGATTTTAGGGGAGGCTGAGTTGCGTGCTGCGTGTGAGATCCGATCGTATTACATTGCATTGATCGGTCAAGGTTTGATGTACTTGCTAGCGCGGCGAATGGGATAGCGGGTAGATTAAGCGCGGCGTAGCGAGTAGGGAGGGGTGAAACATGTCTTTGCCCTACCCGCTTTGTTTCGTGGGCGCTGGATGGATGTAGTGGTATGTTCCGATTACAGTCAGCTTGGGCGTGAGGCGAGTCAGGTACAGTACGATTCGGATTCATGGGTGAAAGCGACATGCGACTTGCTCTGGGATTGGACGCCAGATGATGTTTGAATATCATCATTGGCTCGAAAGCGTCCTCGATGGGGGTCTTTCGCTTACCAATTCCTGGCGTCGTTGCTCTCGCTTCGAAGTTCGTTCAATGTTGGACATTAATTGCACAACGACACCAATGTGACAGTCCGGTGAGCAAGCGACCACAGCATTAAACGCGTGCATATTGCGACTCTATTCCCAACGCCGTCATGCTCACGGAAGCAGCTTGCCGTTGTAGTATGTCATCCTGCCCGAGCAGAGTGCTGCATAACGAGCTACGAAGCGAACGGCGACGATTCGCTGGCGAACATGTTCGGATGTCGTTCTAAGCTGACAATATGCAGGCTGACGGTGTCTGTGCTTGGCTGTGCCACCTGCGCGAAATGGAGACGGCCATGTGCGGTATGGATGTGGTGTGATTGTGTGCAGCGTGGGATTGCATACAGTTTCTAAAAGTTGGGGTTCGAGGCTGTGAGGCGTGATCTCTGTAAGCTGATGTGACTCCTGGAGCATATCTTGCTTGCTTGAGCTATGTCATGCCTGCGGGAGGCATGAAAGTGAGCAGATGGCTTTTGTGATTGACCTACAAGTTATTGCCGTAACCGCAGTTACCGCTGGTCGCACTGCTTCATTGCATTTGGAAAGCTTGCCGATAGTGTTGGCTCTTTGACATCCTGATCGCGTATAATCAGGAATGCTATACGTCGAGGTCGATCATGAACACGGCGCATGTAAGCGAGCGATTGATTGGGACGCGGTCGTCGTTCTATGACAGTGGACCTCTCTTCGCTGGTGAAATCTTGGTCTTGGAGATGCAGTCTTGCGTTAGGTATGCATGCGATTGTATGAAGCGGCTTCAAAATCAAGTTTGGAGTATCAGTAACAGCAAGGGTTGTGTATCGTGGTAGTTGGAAGACGGAACGGTAGTGTAGCCTGACGAGTTCTAGCAAGAGTACAGTCAGTGGACGTGTTACCGATTATCCGATGATCTAGGTCATCAATGCAATTTCATGAATGGCGAGCAAGGTCATCACAACATCTCTCCATCAATGCTTTCTCTTCTCAATCCCTCCCTGGCAATGCGAACATGATTGATCTTTCTCGCGTCGCCTGAACCCCGCACTCACACGAGATACGAGCATCATCGATCAGCCGGACAGTCCCGCGTCGGCACGCTTCGACCTGGGTATATGAAGCAGTGATGGGTCGGCAGCCGATGCGATGTTGGAATCGCCAATAGGATAGTTCGGGGACTCGGATGATGTCCGGCGATAGTGTTCTGCATGATGCATTGCCTTGCCTTGCAGATGCAATTTGTAGGCCGTTCTCGACACTCTGATAGTATTATCTTGTACCAGTACTTCAGGAGAATTTAAGGTGAGCGTGGGGGCGCCAAGTTCTGGAGGTCTGACGTAGGGTGTGAGGTATGGCCATACTCTGCATTGAATGCCTTTGTGTTGTCTTCGACACCAGCCAGACTCCTCGATTTGTTTTACCCTTGATCACACTTGAAGATATCCTCAGCATGTTGGCAGGTGAAGGACAACGAGCAAACATTGTAGCTAAGCCAGCAGCGCCTGCTGTTACGAGGGCTGTGAGGGTTCATTGTGCTTCCGAGATGCGTGCATCTTCTAAGCTCGTTTAAAATGGCAGCCTGAGGCTTTGGAGGTTGTAAAGGCCCACATGCGGCTCTATCTGCACGGTGGTACAACTAAGGGAGGATGCCGTAGCGCCTGTGACGTGCAGTAGATCGCCTGCCACAAACGCCACATCTTGGCCATTCTTAGCAGCTGGAATAACCTTTTTTTTACAGGCAATGAGTGAGAAGATGAATTTGGATAACTGTGTGAGAGTGTGAGTGGTGAGTGGTTAATGCTGTTATGGACCCTTGCCAAGGCCGCTCTCCGAGCGGGAGCGAACGTCCCGCACCACAACTTTCTTGCCGCACCTGCCTCAGAGCTCCCCTTGCGCCGCAAACACCCCGCGCAGTCACAATTACTGCGCCTGGAGATGGTGTGAATACACAGACTACCCAACACCTATATCACTGCCTAGAGCAGAGTTTCGCTCTCAGACTACACCGTAATCTTCACTTCCGTGCCCAGGGCGCGAAGAGCCGCCACAATGGAGGGCGCATTCACGCACATGGGCAACCACCTGGTCTCCGACTCAGCGGCCACCATTAATGCCGGGGCCGGCGACGACGAGAGCATCCTGGACCACGGCCTCACCAACTCACGTAGACGCCGCATCGGCGAGGAGGATGACGAGACCGATATCTACGATGACGACGACATGGAGAGCATGGCAAGCATGCCCGTGGGCGGAGCAAACGGAAAGCCTGCGATGCGCGCAGAGGAAGAGTAAGAGAATGCATACACACGTATGAAGCACCGTGGGTGGGCACCGTCTAAGAAACTGCAGGGTCGTCGAACTTCCGCCACACGCATGCGCATATTGCGGCATCCACAACGCCGGCAGCGTCGTCAAGTGCCTCTCGTGTACCAAGTGGTTTTGCAGTGCACGTGGTAATTCCTCCTCCTCGCACATCATCAACCATCTCGTGCGCGCCCGCCACAAGGAGGTTCAGCTGCACCCCGCCTCTTCGCTGGGAGACACGACGCTCGAATGCTACAACTGCGGCACCAAGAACGTCTTCCTCCTCGGCTTCATCCCCGCCAAGTCTGACACCGTCGTCGTGCTGCTGTGCCGTCAGCCATGCGCCTCGATGCCCTCGCAAAAGGACATGAACTGGGACACCTCGCGCTGGCAGCCGCTGATTGAGGACCGCTCGTTCCTGCCCTGGCTCGTGCCTGCCCCGACCGACCAGGAGCAGCTGCGTGCTCGCCACCTCAGCCCCCAGACCATAGCGAAGCTCGAGGAGCTGTGGAAGGACAACGCGAATGCTACAATTGCCGACCTGGAGAAGGGCGCTGGTCAAGAAGAGGTCATTGCCAAGGTCCTGCTGCGCTACGATGATGCGTTCCAGTATCAGAATGTCTTTGGTCCCCTGGTTAAGATCGAGGCCGACTATGATCGTAAGCTCAAAGAGTCGCAGTCGCAGGACAACCTCGTGGTGCGCTGGGACATGGCCTTGAACAACAAGCACACGGCGAGCTTCATCCTTCCTAAGCTGGAGCTGGGTGACGTCAAGCTTGCTGTGGGTGACGAGATGCGTCTGCGCTACTCTGGAGAGTTGCGCCCACACTGGGAGGGCGTCGGATATGTCATCAAGATTCCCAACAACCAGTCTGACGAGGTCACGATCGAGCTTCGCAGCAAGGGCGGCGACCACAAGTCTGTGCCTACTGAGTGCACCCACAACTTCAGCGCCGACTACGTGTGGAAGGCCACCTCCTTCGACCGCATGCAGCATGCTATGAAGACATTTGCGATCGATGAAATGAGCGTGTCTGGCTACATCTTCCACCGTCTGCTTGGTCACGAAGTTGCATCAGCGCCGATGAAGATCACCATACCTCGCAAGTTCAGCGTGCCCGGGCTTCCTGAGCTGAACGGCAGCCAGATCAATGCTGTAAAGAGCGTGTTGCAGAAGCCATTGAGCTTGATTCAGGGCCCACCGGGCACTGGAAAGACTGTTACGTCCGCCACCATCATCTACCACCTGTGTAAGATCAGTGCCAGCCAGGTCCTTGTTTGCGCGCCCTCGAACGTTGCGGTGGACCAGTTGTGCGAACGTATTCATCTTACTGGGTTGAAGACGGTCCGTGTCACGGCCAAGTCCAGGGAAGATGTCGAGTCGCCCGTCGGCTTCTTGTCACTCCACGAGCAAGTCCGCATGAACGACACCAACGTCGAGCTCAACAAGCTGAACCAGCTCAAGAGCGACGTCGGCGAGCTGTCCAGCCAGGACGAGAAGAAGTTCAAGCAGCTCACACGTGCAGCTGAGCGCGAGATTCTGATGGCGGCTGATGTCATTTGCTGCACTTGCGTTGGTGCAGGTGACCCTCGTCTCTCCAAGATGAAGTTCCGTACTGTGCTCATCGACGAGTCGACACAATCTGCTGAGCCGGAGTGCATGATACCCTTGGTGCTTGGTTGCAAGCAAGTCGTGCTTGTTGGTGATCACCAGCAGTTGGGACCCGTCATCATGAACAAGAAGGCGGCCACGGCTGGACTCAACCAGTCGCTCTTCGAACGTCTCGTTATCCTCGGATGTTCGCCGATTCGACTCCAGGTCCAGTATCGTATGCATCCATGCTTATCTGAGTTCCCGTCGAACATGTTCTACGAAGGTTCGCTTCAGAATGGCGTCACGATGCAAGAGCGGATTCGCCGTGACGTTGACTTTCCCTGGCCAGTTGCAGACAGCCCCATGATGTTCTGGTCGAACCTTGGCGCTGAAGAGATCTCCGCTTCAGGAACGTCCTACCTCAATCGTACTGAGGCACAGAATGTGGAGAAGATTGTCACTAGATTCTTCAAGGCGGGTGTGCAGCCAGGTGATATAGGCATCATCACCCCATATGAAGGTCAACGCAGCTATGTTGTTAGTTCCATGCAGGCTACCGGCAGCTTCAAGAAGGAGAACTACAAGGACGTCGAGGTTGCATCTGTTGATGCGTTCCAAGGTCGTGAGAAAGACTTCATCATTCTCTCTTGCGTGCGTTCGAACGATCACCAGGGAATCGGTTTCTTGAGCGATCCTCGTCGACTCAACGTCGCATTGACCCGAGCGAAGTATGGCCTGGTCATTCTTGGTAACCCTAAAGTACTCTCCAAGCACCCTCTGTGGCATTACCTTCTCCTGCATTTCAAGGAACGCAACTGCCTTGTCGAAGGACCCTTGACCAATCTTCAAGTCTCCCTACTGCAGTTCAGCCGGCCTAAGCAGACCTACCGTGGACCTCAGCGCTATCAAATGGCCTACCAACATGCTAATGCCATGACATCCGGACGCCAAGCCAGCTGGAATGGCAACAAGCCTACTCGCCAGGAGTACAACGATAATGGCTCGATCGTCGGCTATATCCCCGATGATGTATCTTCGGTGCACTCATCTGCTCTTGGCGGCGTTGGCGTACCGTCCAACTACCCTCCGATGTTCTCCAGCTTCCAGGAGTCCTGGCCACTTCCCGGCCGTCCAGGGTCTGGCGCAAAGGTCAAGAACGGCGCACCTGCAAGCATCGCGGGCGAGTCGGTCGCGGCTAGTGAACTGACCGACTCTCGCAGCGATGCTCCTGGTGGCATTAGCCTGTCTGGTCTTAGCTTGAATGACTACAACAAGCCAACGTCATTCAACCAGTCTGACCGCCTCAACAAGTTCGTCGAATCTACTCGCCAGGGTCCAAACATGGCTGTTGGCTTTGGTGCCGGCCGTGGTGCGCGTGCTGGAGGCCTCAATGGCTTCGACGATGATGATGCGCGCAGCGTGTCTACCGCTTTCGCCAGCCAGATCGGTGGCTGATACGATGTTTCTACTTAGTTAGGAACATTCTTCCTACGATGAGCTTTCGTCTTGGCTGCAAGCCTCACCTACCACCTGCTGCAATTTGCATGCGTATCACCGGCCCACGACCGACGCATCACCAACAGCGGATTGTCCGGCGACCACCAACACGTCAGATACGTTATCGTCATTGGATCAGCTCACATCGCAGCACGCCTGGCTCGACGCGCGATATGTGGTCAGGTCCCTGAGAGTCAACAGGGATCTTGACCCGCCTGACTAGAGACAGCTGGGCTCACTTGCGCAGGTGCTTTCGACCAGGCATCACGAATCTTGCCGTGCTGTCGATGTGGAGGATATGTTAGATCGACATTTAACTTCTTTACACTAACACTTTTGTGGATTTCAGTTGGGGAGACTAGTATTGAAGGACAAATGTACTCGGAAAAGTTGCTAGAAAATCATGTTCTGTTGTATGCTGCCTGTGCACATTGTGAACAAGCGTCTTGATTCCCTTTTTCCCTCGCTGCCTACAGGCTATGCTTACTGTGCTCGGGCCAGTCACACGAAGCATGAAAGGTAAGAGGCGTCTTCAATTTCCGTATGATCACAGTCCGACACCAGCAGCCTGAAACCAGTATTTCGTGGCGCTCAAAAGTCTCGTTTCGAGCAAAACATCCCCTGCATACAATGAGACTCCAAGCAACACTCCCTACTTCCCATGTCGATAGACTGTATTTTATCATTCGATCGAGTGGCTCTGCGAACTTTCATGAATGCGCCTTAGTCTTCAAACTCGGTGGATTGGCAGCGGACAGGAGCGCGGTCAGGCACATTGGACTCTGGACCAGGTCTTTTCGACACGAACGGTGGAAAGAGTGGTTGTGGAGTATATGTAGCTCTGCGAGGCTCAAGGGTTTACACAGTATCGCAAGGCGAAGACAGAAGAGCGGCCATAGGACCCAGATGTTGGCCCTTTTGGTGTCGAGCGCATGGTAAGGGTGTCTATTTCGTCTTGAAAGGATCCAAAAAAAAAAACGAACAGTCATGCGAACGTTGTTTCTCCGGACCCCGGATTTGAAGTGATCAGATGAGAGTTTGAGACAGCCATGTCCCCGTCCAGCGACGATCTTTGAATAGTGAAAGGAGCCAGGACGAGAGGCACAAAGCCATGGCTGGTCTTGCACGAGATTATTTCAGGGAAAAGAATGGAGAGAGGCAAGCAGGGTACGGGGCGGAAGACATGGCAGCTCTATGTTTTTGATGCAAAAGAACATGCTTGTAGTTTCCGGTGCGCGTGGCCTTTTTCATGACGGAGGTATTCATGCCATTTTAGAAGTTGATGGTTCTCGCAGCGCTGGCACACGCAAACATCGACGGTTTGCAGGCGCATTTCGGAAATGATGTGGTGGTCCGGAATGAACGGAGCAAACATGATCTTCCTCGTGAGTCTTTTGGGAGGTCCTGGAAGAAAGAGGATGTTGAAATGCAGGATCTGAAAGAGAAGAAGACTTTAAAATACCGCTGGGGATGCGCGAAGAGACATGTTGTTTCGCATCTTGATTTTTCCGCGGAGCATGTCCGGTTCGAATTCGAGATCCAAGCAGCGAGCGGACGGTGATCCATTGGAATAGTGCCAATGGCTTTTGGATCTGATGGGTTGAGGAAGGAAAAGAGACAGAGCAGCCATGTGCTTTTCGCATCGCGTTTTTTTAAACACTTCAAGTGGGGATAGGGGCGAAAAGGAGCATTGAACAGATGTACATTATTTGGTGTCTTGATGCCAAGACACATGGAGTCCTCTCACTGCGATTTTTGGAGAGCAAAGGGGGGCACAAGAACATCACGATGATAGTTTCTGCTTTTCTGTTTCCAAAGGGTTCTAAGTTCGGCCGCGCGCAGGTCGATCATGTATTTCGATTCAAAGACTTTTCAATAAAGAAGTAGGTAGTCAAGGATCATACGACATCTCCATCGAAGTCTTCGACGCTGATCTTGGACGGGTCTAGGGAAGTCAATGGCGTTGAGGAGTAGAAGCTGGGGGCATGACACTGAGCTGCGTATCGTTTCGGAAATATGCAGGTTTCTTTGATCTAGCAACTTCTTGAAAAAAAGAAAACAGGTTTTAGTCTTTCGGGCTCGAGAAGAAAACATGTAGTATTTGGTCTGTTCTTCGAGGCTATCTGGAATGCGGCATAATGCAAGGAGTATGGACTAAAGACAGCCAGGTGTTGTTCTAGAATTTGCGAAAGGAAATGGGACCTGGACGCGATGCTTATCGAACGCGTAACTGCAATGGGAAATCCTTTTGGGAAATGGTAGTAACTCTTCAGTTTTTAGCACAACGAAGCCCAGCAGTCATTTTCATTGTTCATCATCATTTCTAGATCGAGCCTGCTTGTCAGTAGAGAGGAACGGATATAGAGTAGCGCATTTTCGATTTTTGGCGCAGAAGAATTGGCCACAGATAGATAAGTCGAAGAGCACGGTGAGAGATACATCCACCTTAGTGCTATGGTGAATATGTACCCACCTGATACACAACTCGAGGCACTGGCACGCCTGCGCCATATAACGCAAGTGACTATCTTTCGAGAGATGCTGAACTTTTCGGACGGGCACCGGACAGTGGCCACGATGGACGGCTCCAAAACTTCCAGGCCATATGCGGGGAATACATGGCGTTCGGACATGCTTGTCGATCATGTGGATTTCGAAGTGCTAGGAGAGTGATGGTGTTCGAACAAAAGAGGTACGAGGATCATTTGAAGGCTCTCAGTCTGTTTCCGCATATCTGCGTTCTCCATGTGACAATGAGAAGCTTACACGGACTTCTCTTTGTCCGCACATGAGGATACCATGTTGATGTTTGATATTCTTGAATACAAGCGCACTCGTTCCACGTCGATGCTTGATGCGCTCCTTCTATATAAACAATATACAGCCACGAAAGGTTGGAAAGCATTTTAGCGCAGAACTGGAGCTACTCGATACCATAATGGTCTTGGGTTTGGATTTCAAGATCCTCGAGAGTCGTTTAGCTTTTTAGTTTTCTTTTGGACCGAAACAATACAATACGGCGTTGAGATTTTGAAACTTCGGCCATGGAAGGTATTGATGCTTGTGCTCGCCCAGAAAGCAGACAGGCGGACATCATATGTGTGACCGATGATTTGGGGGAAAGAAACGTCAAGAAATAGATGTTGAGAAGAAGACAAAGAGGTGTCGAGGATTTTGTACGCATTTTGAGCACACGCCAGCACAATGTTGTAACTCGAATACATTGCGATAGTCATGAAAGCAAGTGTTGTAGTTTGGAAAACTGGGAGAGCGACGCGTTTGGCGACCACGATACATCGATATGCAACAGCCGTACTTTTGTCGTGCAAGAACGAATCTCCGCGAGCCACCATGAGATATGTCGGTCTTGATTTTGGTGGAATCAAATGGCGTGCGGAGAGCTGATGAACGTATCCTGTCCATGCCAGCACTCTTTTTATACCCCATGGATGGCCTGGTCTGAATGCACTAGGGAGTGGACCCAGGCGATGTAACCATTCAGTGGCAGCATGCAACAGCACAATCAACCTTAAGCGCAGGTACAAGTGGACTCACGTGGTGCATTGTAATGGTCAAGAGGTGCTTCGCTTTCTCACAATCTAGCTTTCTCATCCAACAACTTCATTCCAGCTTCCTGCTCCAGCTCCTTTACAGCATCCTTTGTCCTTCCCAGATTGACTTTGATCGTCCGCAGACCAGTCTTCTTCGCAAACTTAAGGTTGATACCAATATCATCCAAGAACAGCGTATTCTCGGCCGTCACAGTATCCATACCCTTCTTCTTCGCGATCTTGTCCATCTCTCTCACTGCCAGCTTGTATGCCTCCGGATCTGGTTTCCTGACACCAACAACCGCTGACCCGAGGAAGATATCAAACAGCGTCGTGACGTCCTTCGAGTCGTTCGCGTACGGGCTCGGCGGTGGTGGGTGGATCAATTCCTTAGTGAACAGCACCCCCTCATCGTCTAGTATGTCCGTAGGGAAAGTGACGTTATTGCTAAACGCACCGAGCACGAAGCGCCCACTCTCCTTTAGCTTCTTGAGCGCCGGATACATGTATGGATCAGGCTCGCGACTGATCTTCATCATGCGCCAGAACAGACGCTTCGCATTGATGTCCGGCACGCCCTTTCCATGCCCATCGATTTTCCCACCATCGGTAGTCTGTCCCCCTCCAGCTGACTCCTGCTGCACCATCTTCTTGACGTACTCGGACCACACTTCCGGGCGCGTGAGCTGCTTCTTGAACGACGCGAACCAGTCATCGTTGAGCTCGACTTCGCCGCGTTCGATGAGCTGCCATGCGCCGGTATCGTGTGGGCCTTTCTGGATCGCGAAGTTGATGTAGCCGACGGGTATTCTGTTCTCGATTTCGTAGTCGAGGATCGCTTGGAAGGGGCTTATGACCTGGGTTTGTGTGTGAGCTTTGTCTCGAGCTTGTGCTTCAGTGGTGAGGCGGATAACGTACCACCACGCCTCCGATGTCGAACAAGATGGCCTTTGGAGGTGCCATTACAATTGAGTGATGTACTGGTACGTAGCAACACTACAAGCTATCAAGGCGGGTTGAAGCGCTCCATGATGCGTGTTGTAGATGTGGGCGTACCGGTAGGTGTCGAGCTGGACCTCGGCAAGCTGATCGCGGCTATCGCTAGACCAATTAGCAGCTTTTCATCGACTTCATCGCAAACGTCCACAATTGACACCCACAGAGATTGATGATATGGAAGGAGGTATCTCATAGCTCTCGTTGGGTGGTAAGGGCCAGACGAATACTACAGTCATCCACACATGCTGGACTATCAGCCATGGAAGCTTGAGGCTGACTGACAACCCAACAATGTCGAAGTTTTTGTAGCAAGCTGGTGTACGTTCAATGTCAGAGACTCTCTTGGTTTGAACAACGCCTTCAATACGCTTCCAATCTCGGTTCTTTCCTACTCACCACCTCCCCCTCCCCCACCACTAAACCTCGTCCTCTCAGCCGCCCTCTGCATCATCCTCCTCAACATAACACAAGCCGTCAAGCACGCAACAACATCATTCTCCTCCCTACCATCTACAAGCAACACTCCTCCAGTAATCCAGCTGCCCCATCTCTGCACATAGCGCGCAGCCACAACTTGTTTCGCAGCCACCATTTTCACCATTGTCATGCGATTCGCTTTCTTCTTTGAGTCGCAGCGCCAGGCATACGTAATGCTATTCTGCACCCACTCGTTCGTGCGCTTGTACCATTTGATGTTCTGCATGGTGATTGGGTGCGATGAGTGAGGGGATGTCGGTGGGAAAGAGAGCGTCGCGGGCGAGGAAGACATGCTGCCGTGCTTCCAGGTTGCGAGTTCAGCGCCAGATGTCGTATCAATCATGCAGCGCTCGGAGCTGTACCAGTGCTTGGCTCTGAAGGTGTAGACGGGCTTTGCGGCGAGCTCCTTGTCCTCGGAGAGCGCACGCGCAGCATCACGGAGCTCGTCGGTGATGTCGCCGCCGGTGTAGGGGACGTTGAGAGACGTGGTGATGTCGATGATGCAGATTTCTTTGGAGAAGAGATTGTGTCGGAGGATGTAGAAGATGCGATTGGGAGCAAAGCCGGTGCCATCGACGACTGCTTCATTTCCTTCGTCGGCAGATGAGTCAGGATCTATCTCGTCGTGTCCAGTCTCGGCTCTGTGTATGCCTTGCTTGATCATATTTCCATCCTGTTGGCTGAGAGGCGATAACTTCTGCGGATCGTGGGCTTGATGCGAATCAAACATGGTTGATTGCAGGATGCATCATTTGCAGCAGCAGAAAAAAGATGGATCTTTATAGCATTCTGTACCCGTTTGTGTCTGCCCAGATCTTGCTCAATCTCAGTTCTATCAGTCCTGGATGCGCCGCATCGTATGGCGATGCTTCGTTTTGAGCTCGTATCTCGCGTCCAAGATCTCATGCAGCGCGCCACAATGCACGCCGCGAGATTGTGGTGATTTAACTGGTCCATCACTACCCTCAAGATAGCTCAGCCCCGGAGGACAACCACACGGTACCCGTCAACGAGGTATGCGAGTACGCTGCTTGGCATCAATACCAGGATCGTAATGTCGATAGGCTGTGTCCACAGAGCCTTGACCTGACAATACGCAACAAGCTTGCCTAACGGTCACGCTCTGCTACGTGTGAGTGACTATCCACGTAATTTTTTGCGTTCCTTCTCGAATGCGAAAACCAAGAACGATCGGATGTAGTGTGATCTCAGCTCTCTCCGTCAAGATCAAATGTTTTGAATATTCCAGGAACCCCGACAAGACATGCTTACCACAAGGCTTACAGCTTCATTGATGGGAGACATGATTCTTGGTACTGAGTAGGAACACTTGCAAGAACCTTTGAACAAGAATATGCCAAGCTTGCCATGGAGAGCGATTGCGAGGCTTCGGATCCAGTGCGCTTGTATTGTCAAGCTGCAAGTCTCGTTCCCGTTCCCTACCCCACGAACTGTCGTCGAAAGTCACATGTGCCAGACCGTTCTATTTCCCCAGATCTCCTCTGTGCACTTGCGGTACCACTAACGTAAAGGCCCGAATTCGACAATGGAAAAGTTGGCTTTCCCATGGTGGACAAACAGGGATTTCGAACAAAGCAGTTGAAATACACGGAGTTCTCAACCGCCGTGCTGTACATCATTCAGCACATAACAAGTGCCTCCTCGTGATGACTTCTCTGCTTCATGTCGTCAGGACCTGTCTCGCAGACGGCTGATGAGTAACAACTCGTCACGACTTCGCGAAAATTGTCTTTATCATCAGAGTCTAGTTGTAATCATAGCGAGGTACGAAGGTCGAAGGATGTAGTGTGGTGTGTGTACTTCTACACACAACTCGCAAACTCATGCGGGCCGGTAACGCCACTGACGTAATGTACTTGATGTCTCAATCATCTCCGTTCGACAATTTCAAAATGGCATACCATCTCCTTTCGGCCAAATCTCACCGCCGGTACTCCTGAATGGCGGTGAAAATCGCCCCACTGGTTCGGTGTAATGACGATAGTTGAAATGCTCTTAATACGGAGCGGTTCACTTACCAGTAAAGCGCTCACCTTTTGCCGCTGCGACTCTGATTTGCCACAATGTCAATCAATTCATTTTTCACGTGAGCGGCACCAGAAGACCCCGAGCAGCATCAGCTCAGTGGCAAGTCGAGCCGTGTGGTTGGTCGCTTACACCTGCCCAGCGGCTCATCACTTCCGTTACCGATTACAATGATCGCTTGTCTCATCACGATCACCCTCTCGAACCGAACTTTTGCATGTGAGAAAGTGCCGTCGGGGATTATCATAATATGGACGAATGACCGTGTCGAGTTGCGAAAACTCAGATGTTTGCTTCTGGCGTTGATAGTCCACTGTTATGCGTGTTTGCGAGAACGCGCTGGTTTCGCTGGTCGTGGGCGGTTAGATGTGCGCTGCGGCGTAACTTTCCCAAGGCGCTGATTGATAGGTGTAGCAAATATGGCGCGGTTAAGTCGTCCAATTCTTTCGCCGGACGTCTTTCGGTCCAACACTGCCGCATCCTTCCTTTCAGCACAACAATATTCCCGAGGACCCACATGTATGGGATTCTCCTCCGCCCGCAAAAACCCAGTGTCGTGATCGTCACTCAAATCTCCTTATCAAAACAGCGCCCCACCATTCGCTGCAGTGCCACGCTACGGTCATCAAACCCATCCAACAACCGCCCTCTTCGGTATTCTTAGCGCTGGCGCCTCAATCGCACCATGCACAACGACGTATATAGTTTTAAGCGACCCCGAACCTACTCACGTGATTCTTCTCGCTTCCTCGCAGCGCCAGAGTTACTCGCATGCTGTGGCTAATTCCGCAAAGAGATTGTGCCGTGGAGATCGTTATCGCGCTATATCGCGGGGCACTTGGCGGTTGATACTGTGCAGAATAATGATGCGCAGGCGAGGATTTCCTTCAGATCCGGTGCCGTTGCTGATTTTCAGGGTCCTACCCATCATCAAGATTGGCATGAGACCCTTTTGCGGGGGAGGTGAAGTGGTGTGTTGTCTTGCTGGCGTGGTTGGCTGCAAGAGGTTGTGGCGGCTAGTGTCTGCCGAGTGTACCGAACGAACAAGGCTTGGACGCGGATACGATGCGGAGATGAAGGTGGAGGGGCATGTACGGCAAAGGCGGCATCTACTTCGTAACTGTACCGCGGTTCTAACAACGAATGGGGAATGCACGGTGCTGTACGAAGTGGCAGCGGTGAGAGATTGAGAATGGGAGGCACGTCGCAGAGTTCAAACTGTGTTCCTGTGAAGTATTGTTTGATTTGTTGGTGTGAGCTGCTTGTTGCTTAGACCCGTCATCTGTCCGCTCAACACCGTAAGGGTGGAGCGCTTGGTATCAAGCTATGGACAGGCGAGATGCAGTATCTACAAACGAAAGGAAAAGGAAAGTAAAACGCAAGGGGTCGATCGAAGTGGCGAGCGAGCGAGCCACACCACAGCGCTTGGTATAGTGACGAGAGAATGGTAGCGAACTTGTCGTGAGAAAATTCTAAACGTGCCCTCCCTTTTTGTCTGTGGAAAGATGCAACTGCTGCCCCTCGTACGTGTTTTGTTGGGGTTGAAAAAGACATAACGCCGGTGATGCTCCGTAGCCGTGGGGTATGTAATATATGGGATCCGGAAAGTGTGTGCTGGTAAAGAAATAGAAGTGGCTGCAAGATCATCTCTGTGCTTTTGCTGTTCTTTTGGGTGATGATGGTGCAGACTTGGGTTTGTGGTCGGTGAGTCAGCTGACTGAGGTCGGTCGCCCTGAAGAGTAGTCTCCTCGCCTGCGAGCTTCGTTCCGGATGAGCTGCTCAACGTGCTGAGCCGCGTCCGCAGGGTTCACACCACTGGTGAGATAACCATCGCCGGCACCAAGCTCCAGAGGAGTGACAGCACCAGGGCTCGCGAGGGGCTCCAAGCGTGGGCTCGTGGGTTTCATAGAGTCGGGTCCACGAATCTGACGGCTGGTGTTGGCTAGGAGTTGCTGCTGGTAGGCATACATCTGGCGCTGAGCCTCGTACTGCCTGTTGTGTGCGGTCCGAGGTGATGATGGAGTGTTTGGGCTGTTGGGACCGGTGATGGGCGTGCCTGCGTTGCTTGAGTTTTGGGACGAAGCAAAGTTCGCAGGGTGGAAGCGTGGCAGAGACGGCAGCCTCAGATGTCCAGGAGCGTTCGACGACTGGCGTGATACGGGACCTGGTCGTCGTCGAGTCTGCGACGGAATGGCCATGGCTTCAGACCTGGGTGATAGAGGCGAGCTGATAGATGGCATGCTGCGATCGGATGTCCGAGGCGACATGTTCTGGTGAGATGTGCTGGAGTTGGAGAGAAGGCGGGAGAGCGAAGACGGCGAGGGTGATGTCGATCTCATATGAAGTGCTGGTGGGTGGGCCTCTCTGAACTCGGGAAATGAGGTGTGCGGCTCGTTGAGAGCTGGATATATATCTCACTTATCAAAAGATGGTGAAGGTGAGAGTAGCGAGCTTAAAGTACCGTAGTCCCGAGCGGTAAGCACAGCCAGGCGGTGACCAATATATCTGGCAGCGGGAGGGTCCTAGCAGTGCTTGGATTTGGGGAAGGATTGAGGCGCAAGCCGATCTAATTGGAAGTGGACAACGTTGATCTTCGGCTGGTTTCGCGCCGTCGTGTTACCACGCTTTCTTAGAGGATGGGAAAGTTGTGGACCCTGTTTCAACGCACTTTGGCTGACCAGCGCACTCTTATCCCAGTCCTGGAGCACAAAACGACTATCAAACGGAATGTGTGGCTGCAGGCCGGTGTGGATGGCAGCGCGTGTGGTTTCCCGCGGAATGGATCCTCAATTAAAGTGGAATGTAAGTTGGAGTGCGTTGCTAATTGGAGACACGGTGCCGAGTGCTGCGGTGTTGGCGTCGCAAGAGATTATTTGCTGGTAATCGAGGCCGGTGGTAGGTACAAAGCGAACCACTGAGCAGTCGACGACATTCTTAAGAGCGAGGCACCCCATCTCGCCTAGGCAACTGCTATCGTCATATATTTCGTTGTCCTTGGTTGTGGGGCAATTTTGGCAATTAGCGCCACGAAACGAACAATTGTCAGTGCACTCCGAATCCCATGAATGACGCAGGAGTTGCAAAGAGCGGGAGCGTCGGCATCACACGATTAGCGCCGGTACCGACACGTGAACTGCAACGCAGATGCATCACAACCTTGACAGAACAGTCGTGATAGGGCGCCATCAGGATATGGCGACTGCAGCCCTGCGCTTCCTTCACGAAAGCAAGGTGTGCGTGCTCGTTGTGAGAGAATTTTGCCATGGCCAGCGCATGCTGCGAGAAGCATCTCGAAGAGGGATAAAGGCACCCGATTGACCGTACCAACACCTTGGCCTGCATCTCGACATGTATCAGACATAAATTGGTACTGCTTGCGCGATCGTGATTTCGAAGCTGCTGTTGTTCGAAATTGAGACTATGCCATTTCTGCTCAACGTCGCAATCAACAAGTAGAGCTCCTCTGGATTCAGCAATGCTGCAGCTGTGCACCGTGAGATTCCAGCACTCTCGCACCAGGTCGACATCGCGAACGACTACTCCTGTGTAGAAAGATATGGACTAAACAACCGGCACGAGTGGCAAGATGTTTATGTGGTCACTTTAAGGTGTGCGCTAGATTCCTCTGGAGTTGCCTCCGTATTCTGCGCTTCGTGAGGCTGGAACACTCTGTGTCATCAAGGCCATTTGCTCGTGAGTTGCAATTGCAGTCACAGACGCAGGACAAATGATCTTTAGCGCAGCTGCTTACACTACACAAGGCAAACACACCATTCGAGCCCCATGTGCGGCTGAATACTCCAGCCTTTTGCCGCCGGCACCGCTCGATGCTGACTGTGAAGGACAGAGACAGATTGGAGCGGGTCGAAGTTCCGTGGTAATAGTGTGGTATGTACTCAATGTGTCACAACAGTTGCTGGCGGATGAGTCAATTCGGGAAAGTGATACAGCTGTGGGGTGTAATGCCAGTGACCAATGCTTTTGGTACGCCCAAGCTCTACTGTGGTTCATTCGACCGCTTCCGGTATGCGCCCGTGCTAATCTCATCGTGCGCCCAGTTTCTCCAATGCTCGGGAGCCTTGTTCCTGCCACTCTGCTTTTGATATCCACATGTCTTCCTTGTCGGCCATCTGCAGACTGTGAGCAAGTATACTTTTGAAGGATGTTGACATGACTTACAATGTTTGCGAGCACAGCACCACCGAGGAAGACCATGTGTCGTCGCCTCGGTGGGTCCTCGATGCGGACCTTGAATTTCTGGCGTAGGCGTTAGTAGGCATAGCACAAGGGCTGCGTGCAGACGTACGTTTAACCGCTCTGGGTTACCACCCAGTATCTTCGTAAGCCACAGCTGCTTGAGCTCCTTCTCCAACCGACTGGGAAGACCCGGGTACATGCTGCTGCCACCGCTCAACACAATCGCCTTGTATAAGCTGCTTCGGACATCGACCTCAGCGGACTGGATCGTGTTGAACAGGAACTCCGCAATGCCAGGCTGCTCAACGTCCACAAGGTGCGGCTGGAACAGACACTCGGGTGCCTCAAAGCGCTCGCTGCCCACCCGGATGACCCGACCGTCTGGCAGAGTGTAGGATTCGACGAGCACGGTAGTATCCTCGCTCAGCCGCTGGTCGAGCTCGAGGTCGTACGATACATAGCAGAGCTTCTCCTTGATTTGGCGGACTGTCTCAAAGTCGGCGGTTCGGTTGAGTGCGTAGCCTCTCCGTAGCAGTAGCGAGATCAGATTTCGGGTGACATCGCGACCAGCAACATCCAGACGGCGGGTGAGGTGGTTCAGGACGGTGCTCTCGTAGACAGGGACAATATGCGTGACACCATCTCCTGAGTCGACTACCACGCCCGAAGACAGGCCCTGCGCGTACAATGCCAGCACGGCCTGAATGGCCACGTACACGCCGCCAAAGCCATAGCGCTCAAACATGACCTCGCACATTGTTTCTCGATTCTTGAGTGGATTCATTGGCGGTTCGGTGAGTAGGATCTTGCGGCCGGTTGGGTCGAGGTGCATCTTCTCGAAGAAGGTGTAGTCCCAGAGATGTTGCATGTCGTCCCAGCGCTTCACGATGCCATTCTCCATCTGTCGAGGGGGAGTCAGCGTTAACTCCTACCGAAGATACCCCCAACAGTCTTGCATGCCACATACGGGGTAGGTGATCTGAAGCATCGAGCGCGCTGCGGCTGCCTCGTCTCCGCACATGATGTCCTTGAGCTGGATGTCTCCGCCATCGCGCTCTTCGGTTCGGAGGATTGGGCGGCCGACAATCGATGGATACTGGTGGTCTGGGAAATTCTATTCGGTGAAGTATTAGTCTAAGGTTGCGCGACCAGCATTGCGCGGTTGCGAAGGAGACCGACCTGGCCCGCGTAGCCTGCCTTGAGGAAGCCCGTTCCGCCGTCGAGGACTAATTGCAGTGTCAGTGTAGCTTCTACTGGGGACAATAGAACTTCGCATACCAATGGGAACTTCGGACATCCTTTCTAGAGCTTTGAAGTATCAGAAAGACAGTAAGTGTTAGTGTTGGCCAAGCTGACTGGTGGAGGCTTGCGACGTGCCTCGTGGAGTTGACGTTGGCGGGGCTTGGTCCGTGAGTAGGCACCGAATGCTCGAAGGAGACCACGACTCAACTTGAACTTCTAAACTGATGAGCCACAGAAACTGCCATGTTGGAATGAGTGCATTCTACTGGATTTGGAGAGTTTCAACATTTGTATGTTGAGATCCCGATCCAGAGACTACGACTGTGATCGTTTCTACGGACTGAGGATGCAAGCAGTCCCAGCTACTATACAACTAGGCAAATCAACGCATCACAAGAACAGACTGGATATAGGTGAGCATTTCTTGAACGCATTCAAGAGACCGCAGCTGTCGTGTGGTCGCCCACCCTCTGGTCACCCACCTTCTGTGGCTGCAGTCGCGACTTGAGCGCACGCTAACGCCCACAAATGCACGGACCCGCGCTCAATATCTCAAGGGCAGCCCACCCCGAACTTTCCTCCAGCAGTCTTCCTCAAGTTCGTCCAGGAGAATCGCCAACATGCCTTTCGTAAGTATACCTTGAATGCGCGCTGCATCGCCTCTACCAGCATCATGATGTGCAACACCGCATCCGCGAGTGTCGAGTGGAGTCTTTGCGAGTTGCTTCGAACGTGGGTTTGAAGCGTCAATCGCTGACTCTGGGATAAGGCCAAACTCCAGAAGAATGACGCGTACTTCTCGCGGTACCAAGTCAAGTACAAGCGCCGTCGCCAGGGCAAGAGTATGTACACTTCCTTCTCCGCGCACGATTGCACCACTAACTGGTCACAGCCGACTACTACGCTCGTAAGCGGTTGATCACCCAGGCCAAGAACAAGTACAATGCGCCCAAGTACCGTCTCGTCGTCCGCTTCACCAACAAGGACATCATCGCCCAGATCGTCCACTCCGAGATTGGTGGTGACAAGGTCTTCATGGCCGCATAGTACGTCTGGATGTTCGAACAATGGCAGGACGTTGGCTAACATGTCCCAGCGCCCACGAGTTGAAGCCCTACGGTATCACCCACGGCCTCACCAACTGGTCGGCCGCCTACGCCACCGGTCTTCTTCTCGCTCGCCGTGTCCTCAAGAAGCTCGAGCTGGACGAGGACTTCGTCGGTGTCGAGGAGGCTGACGGCGAGTTCTCTCTTACCGAGGCCGCTGAGGTCGACGGTGAGGAGCGCCGCCCCTTCAAGGTTTTCCTTGACGTCGGTCTCACCCGCACCTCCACCGGTGCGCGTGTCTTCGGTGCCATGAAGGGCTGCTCTGACGGTGGTGTCTTCGTTCCCCACTCCGAGAACCGCTTCCCCGGCTACGATGTCGAGGGCAAGGAGCTCGATGCCGAGACCCTTCGCAAGTATATCTTCGGCGGCCACGTCGCTGAGTACATGGAGACCCTCGCCGACGACGATGAGGAGCGCTACAAGTCCCAGTTCAGCGGCTACATCGACGACGACATTGAGGCCGACGGTCTTGAGGAGCTCTACCAGGATGCACACAAGCAGATCCGCGAGGACCCATGGAAGAAGGAGGAGAGCGACAACAAGAAGTCCAAGGATGAGTGGAAGAAGGAGTCGCTCAAGTACAGGAGCAACAAGCTCACCAAGGCCGAGAAGGAGGAGCGTGTCCAGAAGAAGATTGCCGAGCTCAAGGCTTAGGTCGATCTCTCCTTGTGATCACGACAAAATACTGGCGTCTCGGCATGATTGGGAATGATACCTGCCACTGGGGTTATGTAGACAGCCGTTCACGACCTCAATGAGATGATGAGACGGCATGCTACTGTTGGCAAGCATAAGCCAATGACCAAACTTCCTCAACCACGTGTGCTACCTTCGTCTGATTAGCGAGCGTGATATTGCCTAACGATGTGTTTGACGTGTAGCAACTCCTTTCACCTTCATTGAGCAATCTACAAGCCCTTCTGAGGTGACGACCAATAGCCATGATGCGCGCACTTGAACGATCTGCTTCACGTTGTTCTGCGAGACTCGCATGTGATGACGGTGCACACACATGTCGAAGAGCATGCTCAACTGCTCTCACACAACGCCACGAAGCGTTGGCGTAAGTTGAGCCATTTGCTCCAATGAACAAGGCTCATCTACTCTTTCCGTATCGAAACGATGATGTTTCTGTCTCAGCACCAGCGCAATCGTCAGCCAGGTGCTAGAAGAGTCGGTCACCAGTCAGCCCTTTACTCAGCGCGGCGCATCAGCTAAGAACGTGCGACACAGCGCGCAGGCTAAGCGAGTCGGACAAAGCAAGCCAGACTGTAGCGGAACAGGAGGCTGACCTGGCGGTGAGTATAAAGAAGACGGAGGCATGCCGCGCATTTGGTGATGGTGGAAAAAGAGGAGCCGAAGTCGCAGCCGATTTGCGTCATAATTCAGGAAACAACACGACCTGTCACTGGCGATCACACAAAGCACGTGAACGGCCTATCAAGCTTCGCATCTACCGAGACCTGACTCTTGATATTCAACTCGCCATAATCGCACCCAGCACGCCGTAGTCAAGCGTGTGACCCGCACGTTCGGTCAGTATTTCCAATCAGCGTGCGGCGAACCCCGCGACATTCCGCTTCACAGCTGGACGGACACCCGCACCTCGACGTAGCGCATGGCGACCGTCACCCCGACACAATGACAGCCGTGCAAGCACCGCACGACACCGCCGCAGCCATGGAAGACATCCACGGCGTCGATGTATCGTGGCTGCACCATTCGACGACCAGAGGTGAGGTTGAGACCCGCTTATGCGGAGAGGCCTGACTAACGACCCACGCCGTACAGACCACCACCACCGCCCACAGGCCCCGTCTTCGCCTGGACTGACACGCGATGCACCACCCAAGACGTCCTCGCACGGGGGCCTGCCATCGAGACCGCACCACGATGAGCACTCGACACCCAGCAATGGGCGCGCCGATAGCACGACGTTCGCACCGGCACCAGCAGTAGAGAAGCCCGCATCGCAATCTCCTCCGCAGCTTCCGCAGAACGCCGCGACAACGCCTCCACAGAAGGTGCCAAAGCGACCGACACTGCTCAACCGTGGCAGCACCGAGAAGCTGAATGGCGGCACCACGCCCCCTGACTCGAAGAGCCCGTCGCGGCGCAACTCGTGGATGAACAGCATCAGCTCAAAGTTTGGCTCGCAGAACCCCCCGGCCCAGACCACACGTGCCCAAGCCCAAGGGTCGCCGGCGCCCACCAACGGCGCAAACGGTACGACACCGTCAGCGAATGGCGCGCTCAACGGCATACAGCAGGCCTCGACAGCCGGGCAGAATGGCCTCGAGCCGTACGTTCCGCAGCAGCCCAAGGCCTCTTTTCTCTCGAATGCGCTGCGGCGCTTGTCCTCGGGCACCCAGGTCGGCACGTCTGGCAAGGTCTATCCGAACGGCGGCATGTGCCCTAGGAAGGTCATGAACGTCGATCACCACCGCGACCGGTGTCTGGTACCTGAGCTGGACCAAAGCAAGCTGCGCAAGGTCGCTTTCTGCGTCGATGTCGAGATCGCCGGGGGACCAAAGTACAAAGACGACCTTGACTTGGAGGAGAAGAAGCAGAAGCGCAAGGACAAGAAGCTGAAGGAGCGCGGCGAAGGCGAGGCACTGAAGCACCCAGATGTCGTTGCTGAAGAGAAGGACAAGGAGGGCGTAGTGGCTGTTGCGCAGGAAAATGTTGGCACCGGAGACGATCCGGATCCTGAAGGCACAGTGCTGAGTGACGACAGAAAGGAGAACAGCCACAAGAAGGAGAAGAAGAAGCGCTCTGAGGCTGAGCGCAAGGAGCGGAAAGAGAAGAAGAGAAGAAAGGCCGAGGAGAATGGCACCATACCCATCGAGATCACACGAGACGACGATGAGGCGAGCCTAGGAGGAACCCCTCCCAGTGCCGGAGTAACGTCACCGCCACCAAAGTCGTCTCAAGACCGTCCCACAGTAGACCCTCTACGCATCTATCGAAGATGTTGCCAACTACGCGAATCGCCCATCTTGAAGCGAATCAGTGACCAGCTGTCTGCCCCAGCGGCTTGCTCGCTCGCCCACCCCGGTGTAGTCACTTGCTTGGATCTTACTGGCTCCAGGTTGCAGCTGGCAGATGTCCTGACGCTTTCCGACTGGCTTGCAATCGTGCCCGTGAAGAAGCTGTTCCTCGAGGATGCAGATCTCAACGACGAGAAGATCAGAGTGCTGCTTGCCGGACTGTTGGCAGCGAAGATGCCAGATATTCCAAAGAGACGCGGCCCAACACAAACCCAGAATGGACCAATCAATGTCGAAGACATCCAGCAGGGAAATGCGATCAAGAAACTGGTTCTCAAGAACAACCCCAAGATCACTGCCGAAGGATGGAAGCACATCGCGCTATTCATCTACATGTGCAAATCTATCATTGCGTTGGATGTGTCCATGATTTCGTTCCCACGAGACCGCTCGCAAGCGTCGACGGATCCCAAGGGGGCGAAAGAAGCCAATGCTGCACACTTGATGGATGTCGCCGAGATCATGTCCAAGGCTCTCGCTGAGCGCTTGGGTGGCTCTAGCCTCCAAGAGCTCGTCATGGGCGAGTGCTCTCTGCCTTCGTCGAGCATCAGAAAAATAATTGACGGTTGTGTCATTAGTGGCGTTCAACGTCTGGGGCTGGCATCGAATGACATGGACCAGGAGGGTTTGGAACATGCTCTGCACTACATTCGGTCTGGTGTTTGTCGGGGCATTGATCTTGGAGGCAACAATCTCCGGGCCTGGTACCCTCGCCTTTGTGAGGGTTTGAGCAAAAGCAATCCGACCTGGCTTCTGTGTCTCCAGGACACTGGGTTGACCGCCGAAGTATTGAGAACGTTGTTCCCGATACTTGTGTCCATGCCCAACATCCGCTTCCTCGACTTCTCTCACAACAAGGGACTTTTCGCCGATCCATCCTCTTTGTGTCTCATCAGGAAGTACGTGCCTTTGATGAAGGAGCTAAAACGACTGCATCTCATGGGCGTCGACATGAAGCCTGCAGACGCAATTGCTGTCGCCGAGATTCTTCCTGATTGTCCACAAATTGCTCACATTAACATTCTTGACAACCCTGAGATTTCGCGCGTCGCAACTACAACGGCCGATGAGACGCAAGAAGAGGCGGCCGCTTTGTATGCCTCCCTCACATTGGCTGCGAAGTTATGCAAGTCTCTCATATGCGTGGATGTAGCCGTACCGGCGCCGGCCATGGGTGAGGTGGTGAAAGCGTTGGCAAAGCAGGTCGTTGCCTACTGCCTGCGCAACATCGAATCGCTCAACGAAGTTCCCGAGCTCAATGCGCCGCCCAGACAAGTGGAAATGCCACACATTCTCATGCATCTTGTTGGGCAGGAAGACACCTACTGCAAGGACTCATCAGACAACCACCCACCCGCACCGGATGCAGATTACATTGTGGGTGGTACTGGCATCGCGAAGGCTCTCAGCTATTGTTTGTCTCACAAGGAGACTGATATGCGAAGAGTGTCGGTGCCCGCGAGCGGAGCCAGCACCCCAAGGAGTCGGACTGAACAGGTGGAAGAACCAGGAAAGGCTCGCGCCATGTCGAAGAACCTACTCGAGACAGCACGGAACACGCGGACGAGGATCCAGCATGCGTTGATCCGCGAGGCCAGATCAGGTGACGATATGAGCTACCGTAAGTTTCCATCTTTGCCCATCTACTTGCGCACGACAAGCTAACACATAAACAGGCCGCCTCCTCTTCCTCGACCAGACCCTCCAAGGTATGATCCAACGCTTCGAAGATGAATATCCCGAAACCCGCCTCCACCCCTCCGATACCGCCTCAACCCACAGCTCCATCAACACCGCAGGCTCTCAGCCCAGCACCTCCCCGCCCATCTCCACTGTTCCGACTCTCGACAACAGCATCACAGACATTACTTCGCAACCCGACTCGGACGACGACGAGCGCCCAAGCGTACTCTCGCGCCACAACTCGGACGTCTCCCTCGCATCGCGCCACATGTCCGAAGAAGAAGGCCGTCTGCACCGCTTCGGACACCGCGTGCGCACCGGCCTATTCAATCCCAGCCGCCCTACCTCCTCTCACGATGAAAATGCCAATCATCCCGCATTTATATCCGGCTCCATGGACGACCATGGTCTTCCGGAACATCTACGCAGCTTACGCATGTACTTTCAGCAGTATAGTGGCGACGAGATGCGCAATCTGATCGAGGGCATGGGCTGGGAAAAGGCGTTCAATAGCATTGTTGAGAATGCGGAGGAGTTACGAAATCTAGAGAGGGATGACCCTGAAGCTTTTGGCGTGTTTAAGGAGAGTCAGATGCAGGCGTTGAGGAATCGGAATCCGGATGTTTTCGCGCCGGGGGAGGAGCAGCAGCGAAAGAGCGATGATTACGCGATTGAGGATTGAGTATCGTTGGTAATGTTTTTTTTTTGGTTTTGTTGAATTTGCATGAGCGGTTCGGATTTAGGAACAACATCTTATGCAAGGGCGAGGGGAACTTATCACTATCGTGTACGAATATTGTCAGGCATCGTTCTTTACAGCGCTTTCAGCGTTATGTGGAAGGCAAACTTTATTATAGCGGCTTTCGCTACGCAATCGAGTACACTATTTCCACGTTACTGTTCGATATTTAGCGCCCGCATGGAGTAAAGAGCTGGACGAAGCAAAGTGCACGTGCGAAGTTGAGGCTAGGATGCAGGTACGAGTGGGGTACATTTTGTCGCATTGCACCAACAACGCCTCACAGACCGCCACCAACATCGACACAGTCGCAGTGTTGCGCATTCTATGACCTCATGACGACAGTACAAATGCTGTTCTACTCGTTACTACTGGAGTGACTATCTGATCTCGACGATGAGCGTCCTAGGCACGGCGTCGCTCGCTTCTGAAGTCATAACATACACAACATCGCCAGCTGGACCTACTACGAACTTTAATCTATCGCATAGACACTAAGTAAAGGTTTCAACCAACCCTGTTCGATGTAAGATCTGTCTGAGGACTAGCAAGGGATCGCGAGTCCTACCGAGAGACTGCAAGCCACCTCCATAACAATCCTTTTGCACGGCACATTCATGCATCGGACGTCAGCCTCCACGAGTTCAATATTTCATATTGACTGACTCAACTGAGTGGACGAAAATAGGCACTGAGCATTCCAGGCCGACAACGGCGTAGCCTTGTGATGATCAGGCGTGATGCTGAGCCACGAGCGCCCCAACCAGATGTGGACAAAGCGGCGTTTCAGCAACGTGAGATACTTACCCATGAGGTAATCCCTGAGCCTCCCGTAGTCGAACTACTGTGCCATGAGCATGTTGGTTAGCAACGCCAGGACAGCGGCACAGTGGACCTGGCTCTCGGATCTAAGGCATGGAACTTGTCCAGATGCTAGTCTACCAGGCACGCCCTGGGCGAAAGAAATGTTGCATCACGAAATATTTCCGCAAACTACTTTCCGACGCTCTGGTGAGAGATGAGTTACACACCGATGCAGCTGCACCTGGACGTTGTGGACGAGTACGACGAGGAAGAAGGAAGTATTGGGGACGATGCAGTTTCTATGCTGTCAGACGCAGCGCCGCAAGCGGGATACATAGCATATCGTCCGGCGAACAACACACCGGTGTCGTCGATCAATTTGTCTCCTACACTCGAACCTCCGCCGATATTGATGTCGCCCACTCGAATACCTACACCGCCAAAGCTTCTTCCTATCGTCTGGCCTGGAGTCTTCCCATCACGATCCGGATCGAGCGCAACACCATCTCGAACGCCATCGTCGAGAGTACCTTCAAGGGTACCTTCCAGAAAACCGTCGCCGCTTTCCCGGCAGATAGTCAATTTACAGTCGCAATTCTATGCTCCACCGCCTTCGCAAACTCTCGTCAAATCGCCGTCTCAGTCAGCGTCTTTGCGACTTTTCAATTTCAACGTTCCAGCGCCCAATACACAGTTTGATACAAGACCCCATTCGGAGCCTGTGCCGTGGGCTACTTCACCACATTTCCACGCATGTTCCAATGGCGCGCATGAAGGCGCTTCTCTGATCGACACCAGCTTTGCCGACGCGCCTAAGAAACAATATGTGCGAAGTCCGAGACATCTGCAAGAGCCATGGCAGACAGGAGGACTGCGACGTTTGCCATGGAGAGGTCTCGGAGCACTCTTCTTCGTCCTAATCCGTGAGTCGAACTACAATTACCAAAGACATACCATTGAACCAGGACTAATCCCCTCCCAAAGTAACCGCAACCAGCATCGCCCTAATCTTCGCCGCAAACAACACATCACTCACGTCCTGGACCCCCGCCCAACCATCCACTTACCTCTCTGTTCTCGAACTCTTCATGATCCTGCTCACTCTCGCGGCACTAACCGAGGGCATCGTCATTACTTTCTGGACGAGATTGCTCGCTGGATGTACCATCGCAACACTACACGACAGCCACGAAGCACTAAGCCCCTACACCGCACTCCGACAACTCCTCCGCTTCAATCCCACCCGCCCCGGAACCGCAGTCCTCATCTCAACCCTCTCCCTCCTCCGCGGCCCCTTTCTTCAACGCTCCCTAACACTCACCTCCTCCCTCTCCGACCCAACATACACCCTCTCCCCAACTTTCGTAGCCCTAGCCACTACCCTCAGCCTCGCACACATGATTGCCATACTTCCCTTATACGCTGGCTACTGGTTCCTCGGGCGCACCGTTAGTCTCAGCCCGCTGGAAATTGCGCGCGCATTTGACGCGCCGGTGTGTGAGGGGTTGGATGGGAATGCGAGCGCGGGCGATGTGGATATTGGGAGGGGGGGGAGGGTGGTTAGGTATGGGGTTTTGGAGGGGGTCGGGGGGAAGAGATTGAGGGTTGGGGAGGGGGTCAGGGAGGTGGGGGAGGGGGAGGTTTTGGGGTAGGGTTGGTTGGGGTGGAGGATGGGAGATATTTGATTTTGAATGGTATGTGTGAGTGTCAGGCTTACTTACACTGCCCGCGAATTCAGCATACACCTTGATAAATACAAGTCATCGACCAATGCCGGGTTTCGACGTATCATTCGCCATTACACTCCTCAAACCCATCTTGTTTTGCACTCTACGCAGTACATCACTTCTTCCTCCGTTTTACTTCTTTCTCCCTTTGATCCCAGCAGCCGGTCCCGATCTAAGCTTCTTCGGTGTTGCCTTCACTGCCTTGCGACTCCCACCAACTTTCAACGCCTCTCTTCTCGAAACATCTCGTTCCGAAGTACGCTGCTTCGCAGACTGCTGCACGACTATAGTGTCAGTGTCTTCTTGGTGGTCAGTTTCAGCATCTTCTTCGCTTCCGTCGTTGTCTCTGGCTTTGGATGCGGTGGCTCGGGTTTTGCGGAACGTTCCTGGAACTGGATTATTCTTGTTTTTCTCGTTCTTGGGCCGTTCTTCTTGTCGCTTCTCCTCTTTTTGTTAGACTTTTTCGCATTGTCGAGTGAGTCGAGAATGTCCAATTGCAACTCATCCATATCCGAAGCCGCTTTCTCGGTACGTGTCGTAGATTTACTGGTCCGGGCTGCGGTGCGCGTTGCTCGAGCTGATTCCTTCTTCTCCGGGGCTTTGCCTTTTTTTTTCCTTTTGCTTGTTCGTCCTCTGCACTGATGATGTCCGGGTCGTTTTCTTCTTCTTCTTCGGTGCCCTTGTCCTCTGGCCCGGTAACTGGCACATCGAAATCTTTACTATAATAGCCATACAGTACCACTCCGCAGTCCTTCTCAACTATAGCCAAGAGTTCCAACAGCGCTTCGAGTCTCGTATCACCATCTCCTGGACCGAAGAAGCTGCGTCTGACGACTAGACGTGTGCCGCTGAAATCTTGAAAGAGAACGGCAGCGCGATATTCACCGCTGGGTAGATGTGTTAGCGCGACGCTGCCAGTACAGAAGGGGCAGACTAGAGCTGTTGGTCGGGTTAGAAGGTAGTGAGTCAAAGCGGGAAAGGGACTTACTGTTGATGTAGTCAAGTGTGCGGTGTTCTTCTTTGGTGACGGCTGGGGTCAGTTCGGTTGAGGTATTGCCGGTCATTTTGGCTGTGATCAGTGATGAGAAGGGAAGATGGTCAATGTCCACCAGCATCTGGCTATATATCTAATTGTTTGTGTGGGTTTGTTTCTCTCCACTGGGCCAGCCTCTCAGCAGATACTAAGTGGTCAACTGATGCAGTGAGATGCTTCAAGCCTGTTAGAGAATCTTTCCCTAGCAAACCGTTCAATCGCGGCACTCCAAAATGTCCTTCCAAGCTTCTCGCTTCTCACTTCACGACTTTACAACCTCTTGGAAACACAAAGCATGGCACAACCAAAAGCAACACTACCCACCGTCCCGATCTCCTCGTTAGACGCCACCACTTTCGGCTATTTGGAGCGTGAGTGTACACCTGCTTTCAATATATGTTCCAACCACTGATATCTTTCCCAGATCTCCTCAAGAACATCTTCCCAACTTATCGCAACTCTCCTCGTTTAAAGATCAAGATCGGCCGGACAGATACTGGGCTGTTTCGCGCGTCCGTCCAGTTCTATATGCGAAGGAGTTCACTTTATGGTTGCTCCTAAAGACGGTACTACGAGGGCTGAGGCACTGCAGAAAATCATAGATGATTTGGAGAAGGCTGGCGAGACGCAGATTGCGAGAGCGGAAATGATGTTAGCAGATGAGAAAAGAAAGGAGAGGGAGAGGTTGGAGGGAGAATTTGGTGAGAGAGGCTAGGCGTGCGGCGCGAGCGAAGCACGGCTGACTTTGATATATTGAATAGTGAAGAACAGTGCAAACGAGAAATAACAAAGGAGTCATAACACAAAACGACGCAATTAAAAAGCTGATAGCTGCTACTTGCTCACCCTTACATGTCTTTCTAGTGAAACGTATCCACTGAGCTAGATCACGAAAGTGTTCATGATATTCCGTGGCAGATTGTACCACTCGCTTCGTTCCCTAACGAGTGTGACCAAAGTTCAGCTTGTTCTCTTACTGGAAAGCAGCAAAATTCCATCACATCCTCATATAACGCTTTGCAACGCCCCCACTACTTATAACGCTATCTCTTCCACCATGGATCAGGCCGCACCCAGTGATAAACACAACACTATCTACACGTACCTCACTCGCCTCATCACTAACCTCTGTCCCAACGATCCACACATACAAATCTTGATAGGCTTCAACGAGCATACTAAGTTTACGGCGGCTTTTGTAACGACAACAGAACATACAAATACTAACAATGTAGGCAATTTCTCGATTGGGCCGGAGACAAGGCCAAACCGCGAAGAAGCGTTGGTGGCTATGGTTAGGATCGTGGAGGAGAGGATACAGCAGCATATTGGCGCGGTGGAGACTGCGGTAGATGAGGAGCCTAGAGTTGGGCGCGAGTTTGACGAGATGAGATGTATGTAATCAGAAGAGAGCGCTGTATGTATGTGAAAGCAAGATTCAAGTTCTTGTCTTTTAACATTAGTGGACTGGGCTGGGGAGGTTCTCGTCGGTGCAGCAATGTTCTCATGCCAAACATTCAGCATGACGATCCGTTTGACACACTTCTAGCTTAAATTTGACGTGCTCACGCGTCCTTGAAGCAAGCAAAATCGTCTAAGAAGCACACATCAGCGTTAGTACTAACGTATCTTGAACCCACCCAGATCTATCCTCTGAATCACCTCAACGCGTACCACAACAAACCACCACCGCTTTGAACCTATATACGTTCAGCGTCACTTTCACCAACCCGCCCACGCACGCATACCTCATTGGTGAACCCCACATGTCCGTCCCATAAATCCTCACACTACTCCACCACAGCACTGATCCACCAATATCACCCACCCGGTCCCAACAACCGCCCCTCCAAGTTATCGTCAGCACAACCATTACATCAAGCTTCCGAGTCGACATTGTCGAACGGCAGTATCCCAACAAGCCAGATCCCACGCTTCACCTCCTTGATGAACCGCGAGAGGGCCCTACGAGGACGGAGGCGTTGCTCAAAATACATCATGAGTTGGAAGTCGAGGCTACGGAGTCGATGGGAGTTTTGATGAGGGCGGCGCAGAGGATGGGTGCTCAGCGGGCACTGGCTGGGTCGAGTCGAGGGATGTGTGAGAGGGAGGAGGGTACCAGCTAGTACTTCCCTTGGGGAAGGGGTTTTCACTCATGGACAGATCCCAGCGAATAGTCCACTTCCTCTTCCTGAACACATTCCTCCGCCGTTTCTCATACCGCTTTCACACCCACTCTCTGTCCCCATTCGGTACCTGGACTTCAACATTTCATCTAGAATCTTGTGCCCCGTGGCCATACCACCGTTTCTGTGCTCATTGCACATACAAAGCTGGTGTCCTGCTTTGGGCGTGTCGTGGAGCAGTGCCTTGTTTGTAAGTTTCGCTGCTTGACCATCTCCTTCACTGCCTGTGTCAAGTTCTCTTGCGCCGAAATGGCCTTGCACTTCGCCATTGGTAGCCATCCGGCGTCGCGTCGGTCCGAGAGTGACAAGTGTGCCGTGCTCATGACGGCGATTAGGCTGAAATATTAGCGCGCTCTTGGCAGACCGCAATGACTTCCAAGGTTCGGCCTCGTCGGTGGCTGCCCATCTTCTACATCTATGCTACTGTCTGCGACCTACCTTAATTGTGATACGTGATTCGTGCCAGGA
>Ga0265780_10000380_pt1 | contig 70461 bp, 58 predicted proteins | sample P1T30metagenome_FD_192432 | JGI IMG/M metagenome (GOLD analysis project Ga0265780, IMG submission 192432) | Plant litter microbial communities from East Loma Ridge, Irvine, California - P1 T30 | ecosystem: Environmental > Terrestrial > Plant litter > Unclassified | place: USA: California...
CTGTCGTACTCGGGCATGCCGGACTTGCTGGTGCCGAGGTCGCGCACGTTCTTCTGCACCGCCACCACCGCAAACAGGCTCAGCACGAAAGCCATCGCATAAAAACCTTTTTCGCTCGGCGCCAGGCTCGCGTTCCACAGTCCGATCGTCAGCAAGGTCATGACGGCGATCACGGAGAACCAGCTCAGGCCGAAGTACAGGCCGGTGACGGGAATGCCTTCGCTGCGGTCGCGCACTGACTTTTGCAGCGAGATCGCGGAGAACAAGCCGTACAGCAGCAGCGTGAAGTAATAGCCTTTTTCGCTCAGCGGCATCGTGGCGTTCCACAAACCCCAGAGGAAGGCGATGGCGCCGATCAATAAGGCGGCCCAGGAAGCGCCGACAAACGCGGCGGTCGGTCGTTGAACAGTGGTCACGGCGAGCTCCAGTTGATTGTCTGGCGGCAAGTCTAGCACCGGAAAGGCGGCGGATGTTGCGTCAACCGTGGGGTACTGCGCGGCGCTACTCCGGGTTCAAGCGCGCAGGACGCGCCAGGTGGCAAAGCCGGCGATGCACAGCAGGATCGACCCCACCAGGTGCAGCAGCGTATGCGCCAATGCCCAGCCAAGCGCGCCACGCTGCAACAACGCAACGGATTCGCCGGAAAAACTGGAGAAGGTCGTCAACCCGCCCAGGAAGCCGGTGACGATGAACAGGCGCCATTCGGGACTCAGGTGGGGATGGCCGCTGAAAAAGGCGAGCGCGATGCCGATCAGGTAGCCGCCGATCAGATTGGCCGCCAGGGTGCCGGCCTGGACCTGGGCATGGACGCTGCCCAGCCACAAGCCCAGCCCCCAGCGCAGCCAGGCGCCGATGGCGGCGCCCGCCCCCACCGCCAGCCAGCTCAGCGGGTTGCCCACTTGGCTTTCGCGGAGTCGTCCGACAGACGCGCATCGACCCAGCGCGCGCCGTCGGGCGTCTGTTCCTTTTTCCAGAACGGGGCGTCGGTCTTCAGGTAGTCGATGATGAACTCGCAGGCGGCAAAAGCTTCGCCGCGGTGGGCAGCGCTGCAGGCGACCAGCACGATCTGCTCCAGCGGCGCCAGCGGGCCGACGCGGTGGATGACCAGGGCGTTGTACAGCGGCCATCGCGCCTCGGCCTGGGCGACAATGTCTTCCAGCGCCTTTTCCGTCATGCCGGGATAGTGTTCAAGCTCCATTTCGGAGACGGTAGAACCGTCGTTCATGTCGCGCACGGTGCCGACGAAACTGACTACGGCGCCGACGCGCGGGTCGCCTGCGCGCAGGTGCGCCAGTTCCTGGCCCAGGTCGAAGTCGCCGGCCTGAACGCGGACCTTGCCCGCGCTCTTGTTCACGCTGTCCAGTGCGTCCGTGCTCATGCTCACTTCGCCTCCCGTGTCGAGCGCATCAGCAATTGTTCGATGCGCAGCGCGGTGCGCTCGTCGGCCAGGGCCGGCAAGGCGCACAACTGGCGCAGGCCGCTGCCTTTCCGGCCCGGCTTTTCGCCCGCCTTCAGGGTCGATTGCAGGGCCTCGACCTGGAGTTTCAGGCGTTCGCGCGCGAACTCGGCGCCGCTGTCGATGCCGGCCGCCACTTCCTGGCGCAGCAGTTCCTGCAGCAAGGTCGCGCGGTTGGCTTCGAGCAGGCGCGCATAGCCCGCGCGGTCGCCGTCGATGGCGTCCAGCGCGGCCTCGAAGCGTGCGTCCAGCACCGGGTCGTAGTCGGCGCCGGCCGGAAGCAGCGCTGCCCAGCGCGCGCGCCAGTCGGCGGCGAGCACGGTCTGCCCGGGCTGGGCCAGCGAATCTTCCAGTTCCTGGCAGGCGCGCAGTTTGTCGCGCAGGGCACCGGCCAGCGCCAGCCCGGCGGCGCGGCGCGCCAGGTCGGCATGGTGGTGGACCTTGGCCACGGCCTCGTGATAGCGCTTTTCCACGCGCGCTTCGTGGGCGCGCGGTACCGGACCGATGGCGTGCCATTCGGCGGCGGCTTCGCGCAGCAGCTTGCCGGCAGTGGCCGCCGTGGCCTCCGGCGCGGCCGCTTCCAGGCGCGCCGTGACGGCTTCCTTGGCGGCCTCGTGGGTGCGGCGCTCGGCGTCGGCCGCGTGCGCGCTTTCCTTGCGCTGGGCAAAGAGTTCGTCGCAGGCGGCGCGGAAGCGTTGCCACAGGGCTTGCTCGGCCTTGCGTTCGAGCGGCAGCGCGCGCGCATGTTCCTGCCAGCGCGCCTGGATGTCGCGCAGGCGGTCGACGGCGTGGCGGTCGTGCGGGTCGATGCCGGCCACTTCGTCGATCAATTCCTCGCGTCCGGCCATCTCGGCCTTGCGCTGCTCTTCCAGCGGACCCTGCAGCGTGGTCAGCGCGGCGGCGAATTGCTGGTCGAGGCGCTTCTTGTCCTTGCGGTCGATAGCGCCAAGGTGGCTCCAGGCCAGGCGCAGGCGCTGCACGGTGCCGGCCACGTGTTTCCAGTCGGCTTCACCGGATTCCAGCCGGCCGATCTCGGCCTGGGCTTCCAGCACCAGCGCTTCGCCGCGCGCGGCATTCGTGTGGCGCTCGTCGGCCAGGTGCTTGAAGTGGGCCGCGGCCGGTGCATAGGCCAGGCTGCAGGCATGGTCGAAGCGTTCCCACAGGCTCTTCGGGGCGGCGCCGGACAGGCTGTCGAGCGCTTTCCAGCGTTCGCGCATGCTGCCGACTTTCTTTGCCAGCTCGGCCATCGGGAGGCTTTGCGTGGCCAGGGCTTCCACGGTCTTGATGAGTTCTTCGCGCGAAACGTTGCCGCCCCAGCGCGCCCAGTCCGACAGGCGCTTGAGTTCGGCGCGCAGGTGGCTCAGGCGGTCGGCCTGGGCTGCGCTCAGGCGCACGCCCTTGCCCTTGGTGTCTTTCAACGCCTTGTCGAGTTCGGCGGCGGTGCCAAGCGAACCTTGCTGCAGGGCTGCTTCCAGCCCATCCATCGTATCGATGAAGCCCTGGTCGGCGCCCGTGTTCGCCGTCTTCGCCGACTTGGCGGCCTGGGCGGCGGTGTCCCGGGCAGGCGAGGCGGGCAGATTGCCAGGCAGGTCGCGCGGCTTGGCCGGCGCGCGCAAGGCTGGCTGCGGGAGCGTGCCCAGCAGCGCATCGAAGCGTTCCTGCAGGCTTGCGGCGGCGGCGCCCGGCGCCACTGCCGGCAGTTTCTGCCAGGCCTGGCGCAGCTTGTCGGCCGCCAGTTCGGCAACCGGCTGGGCCTGCCACTCGGCCAGCGCGGCTTCGCGTGCGGCCAGGGCGGCTTGCGCCTGCTCCAGCGTGGCCAGGCTGGCGTGCAAGCGCGCATGTTCGGCGGCGAACTCGGCCGGCAAGGCGCGCGGCAGCGACGCGTGTTCGGGCGAGCCCAGGGCGGCGCTTTGCTCCTGCCCCATCGTGTCGAGGCGTGCGGCCAGTTCGGCGGCGTCCAGGCCGGCGGTTTCGAGCGCGCGCAGGCTGGCCAGGCGGTCGATCATGGCGCGCTGGAGCTGGACCTGCGCTTCCAGGCGGGCGCCCAGCCGCGCGCGCACGGCGCTGAATTCCTCGGCCAGTTCGGGCGCGGAGATGACCGCCCATTTGCGGTCGAGTTCGGCAACGTGGTTGGGCGTCAGCACGGCGTCCTGCGCCAGGGTGCGTGCCTGTTCCAGCGTGGCCTGGCCGCGCGCCAGTTCGGCGTCGTGGTGGCGAATCGCATCCAGGCGCGACTGCATCAGCTTGGCAACGCGGCGGTCGAGGTTGCGCATGGCGGCATGCACGCGTTCGAGGCCGGCGCGGCTGTGAACATGCTCGGCCGCGGCCAGGCGCAATTCCGAAAAATCGGCTTGCAGGATGAATGCCACGGCGCGCGCTTCATCGCCGCCGAGCTGGCGCAGCTGCTCGGCCTGCTGCTCGCGCCCCGCCTGCGCCGGCTTGGCCTGGGCCGCCTGGACGGCGCCCTGCCCGGCCGCCGCAGCGGCGGACCCGGCAGCGGGCTGGCTCCCCTTGGCGGCAGCCTTGCCGCCTGCCGCCGCCGGCGCATTACCGGGTTTGTCGCCCTGACGCTTGAATAGGAATTCGAACATGATGAAATCGCACTTGCAAAAACCCCATCATAACAAAGAACGATGGCAGTTTTCGGGTGCACTCGTCGGTTGCGCGGGCTGTTGGCGCGCAGACGCAGGCGCAGGATGCATCGGCCCAGGGGGCAGGCCCCGGGAATGCCGGCGCCCGTCCAGTACGTGCAGTAAATGCTGAGCCTTAGGGTGATCGGCTTCGCCGCCCATGCCTTGACATGCGCTGGCAAATGCAGCCGGCTCAGTGCACGTACGCCTGCTGCGGCGACTGGCGCACGGCATGGTCCGCGTGCGCCGGGCGGCTGGCGGGCGGCGTGACCAGGTGTACCCGGTGCTCCTCGCGGTAGGCGTCGTGGGCCAGCATCTGGTGCGCCATGGCGAACCAGGTTTCGCCGGCGATGGCCACGCGCGCCACCGGGAACAGCTCCAGCTCTTCGCGCTCGAAGCGCAGGGTCAGCGCCGCGCAGAAGCGTTCGACCGCGGTGCAGAAGGCATCGACCTGCTCCTCGCTGTCGATGCCGGCCTGCAGCAAACCACTCGCCGTGGCCAAGGCCTCCACCGCTTCGCGGCTGAGCTGCTCGAGCTCGGCGACCAGGCTGTCGGCATTGGCGCTGGCGCGGCGCAGGGCCGGCAGCAGGAAGCGGTCGAGCTTGCGGCGCTGGCAGCTTTCGTACAAGACGCGCAGGGTGTCGCACACGTAGTCGGCCTGGCCGGTGGAAAGCGCCGTCCGGCGTGCATAACTTTTTTGAACGAGTTGCTGGACGGCATGCAGACTGACCCGCATAGTCGTTTGTTCAACTGACAATGCCACGAGCGTGTAGGTAGCGGTGAGCATTCGGTCTCCTCTCGATTTCTCCAACGCAAGCGCATGCTCCGCGAAGGAACACGGCATGGCGGGATGTCTGGTTTTGGACAGGCTGGGCTTGTTGTGTTTTTCTTCAGCCCGAAAGAACTCGTAGTGTAAGGAGCGGATCATGGCCGGAGTTTGATCTGGCTCAAACTTGGTCCGGTCGGCGCGGAAGCGACAGTCAACCATACGAACCGCGCTGCGTTGGCAAACGCGGGCGTCGCGCACGCCTCACCAGCGCGCGCGGTAATCCTCGGCCAGCCCCGCCAGCGTTGACACGGCGCGCTTCGGCGCCGCCGGCGCGGCCTTCACCCAGCCGTCGAAACGGCCCACATGCTGGAGCAGGCGGCTGCTGGCAACGAGCAACTGTTTATTATCACGGCGGGTGCCCTCGGGAACGAAGCGCAGGTCGAGCAAGCCATCGGCGGTGGCAATGGACCAGGCGCCATCGGAGGCGATGGCGCATTGCAGCGCCCCCAGCGGAATCAGCTCGCCGTCGAGCCAGAGCGCATTCTCGGCGTCGCCAAAGTAGCCGCTTTGCAGGTTGAAGCCGACGTCGCGCCCCTGCGCCGAGATCCAGCGCCAGGCCGTGCGCCGCCCTAATAGCCCATTCGAGTAGTCATAGCTGGCCACGCCGCCGTCGAGCCGGAAGCGCTGGCCGCCGGCGTCGGCGCTGCCGTGCAGCAATAGGCCAGGCGACTTTTGCGTGCTATGCACGGCGCCGCCGTCGAAGACCGGACCCACCGCCAGCAGGCGCGGTCCGGCGCCGGCGTATTCGGCGTCGATGCGAAAATTGCCGGCGCGCAGGCGCAGGCGGTGGCCGTGCTCGCCATCGGCCTCGATCAGGATGCGCCGGCCCGGCAGCACGAAGCGCGCGCCCGCTGCCACGGTGGCGCCGACCTCGGCCGTCAAGCCCGGGATGCCGATGAGGGAAAATGCCTCGACCACTTTGCCCAGCGAGCGGTCGAAGGCATAGGCAAAGGCGCTGTTGCTCCAGCCGATGTCGATCACGACCAGGCCGACGAAGAGCTCGTCGGTGACGAGCGACACGAAGTGCCAGCGCTTGTGGTGCAGGCGTCGCCACAGCCCGCCGCGGGCAAATGGCGGCGCCAGCCGGCCCCAGCCCGGCGCGCCGGCCAGCCCCTGGTAACGCCCGCACAGCGGCAGCCCATCCGCGCCCACCACGTCCAGCGGGGCGGCGGGCAGGCTCATGCGGCCGCCTGCCCTGGCTGCGCGGGGTCCCCGAACGCCGAGGCCAGCGCTTCCTCCAGCCGCCCCGCCATCGCGCCTGGTTCGGCGCGCGCTATTTGTACTTGCGGGCAGCCATGCCAGCGCGCGCAGCGCACCAGGGCCGCGGCGACATCGCGCACCAGGGCCTCGCCCGTGCGCAGGCCCGGCTCGAAATGCGCCGCCTTGACCTCGAAGACGCCGGCGCGGCGCTGCGCCTTGGCGTCGATGCGCCCGACTAGCGCGCCGCGGCGCAGGATCGGCAGCGTGAAGTAGCCATGGCGGCGCTTGGCGGCCGGCGTATAGCATTCGAGCTTGTAGTCGAAGCCGAACAGTTCCAGCGCGCGGCGCCGGTCCCACACCACCGGGTCGAAGGGCGACAGGATCGTCGTGAGGGTCGGCTTGAGCGTGCCGTCGGCCGCCTGCCGCGCCAGGGCGGCATGGTCGGGGTGGATGTACACCGGGTCGTCCCAGCCTTCCACCGTGGCTCGCACAAGCAGGCCTTCGGCGGCCAGCGCCGCCGGGTCGACATGTGGGCGCCGGGTGCGGTGGTAGTCGGGAATCCAGGCCGCGCGCGCCAGGCCCAGGGCTTTTACGGTGCGCAGCGCAAAGGTCCGGCGCACGTCCGCCAGCGCCGGCAATTGCCCGTCGTGCCATTCGGGCAGCACGCGCTCGGCCAGGTCGTACACGCGCTGGAAGTTGTGGCGCCGCGCAATCATCAGCGCGCCCGAGGTGAACAGCACTTCGAGCGAGCGCTTCTCCGGCTTCCATTCCCACCAGCCACCGCGCTTGCCGTCGGTGCGCGCGAAGTCCGCCGAGCGCACCGGCCCCGTGCTGCGGATGTGCGCCAGCAGCGCCGCCACCTCGCCGGACCGCTCGCGCATCCAGGCGCCCGCATACTTCCAGCCCATCGCCGCCGGATCGAGCATGCGGTGGCGGTACAGGCCGTAGTCCTCGATCGGCAGGAAGCAGGCCTCATGGGCCCAGTATTCGAACAGCCTGCCCTCCTCCAACAAGGCGTCGAGCCAGGCAGGCTGGTAATCGCCGAGACGGGTCCACAAGACCAGGTAGGGACTGCGCGCGACGACGTTGATGGTGTCGATCTGCAGCATCTCCATGCGGCGGATCGCGTCCAGTACGTCGGCCTTGACGGTTTTGCGCCGGCGCGGCCGCAGCAAGCCCTGGGCCGCCAGGTGCAAGGCACGGGCGCCGCCCATGGACAGGTGCAATGGTGGGGGCAAGTGAGGTGGCAAGTGAGTGGCGTCAATACGCATGTGAATATTCTAATGTTGTATCGGCATCAATCACGACACTTGCCGGATTTTTTTTGTGGCCGCGCGCCGCCTGCGTTATAGTTCAGCCGACGCACCTCTTCTCCTCTTCCCGATTTCCCACTCCCCATGCGGCTGTTGCACACCTCCGACTGGCATCTCGGCCAGACCCTGCACAATTACGAGCGGACCTACGAACACCAGTGCTTCCTCGACTGGCTGCTCGACACCATCGTGAGCGAGGAGGCCGACGCGCTCCTGATCGCCGGCGACATCTTCGACAACGCCAACCCCTCGTCCGCCGCCCAGCGCCAGCTCTACGGCTTCCTGCAGCGGGCCAAGGCGCGCACGCCGCACCTGCAGATCGTCGTCATCGCCGGCAACCACGATTCGCCGGGCCGCCTGGAGGCGCCGGGACCGCTGCTGGAAGCCCATGGCACGACCGTGATCGGCAACGTGGTGCGCGGACGCGACGGCGCCATCGACCTCGACCGGCTGCTGGTGCCGCTGAAGGACCGTGAGGGGAACATCCAGGCCTGGTGCCTCGGCATCCCCTTCCTGCGTCCGGGCGACGTGCCGCGCGTGGACGCCGCGGGCGACGCCTACCTGAACGGCATCGCCGCCCTGTACCGGCAAGCCTTCGACCTGGCAGTGGAGCGCCGCAGCGCAGGCCAGGCCATCCTGGCAATGGGCCACTGCCACATGGTCGACGGCCAGGCATCGCAGGATTCCGAGCGCCGCATCGTGATCGGCGGCACGGAGGCGCTGCCGGCCTCGATGTTCGATCCCGAGATCGCCTACGCCGCGCTCGGGCACCTGCACCTGGCCCAGCGCGTCGGCAAGAAGGACCACCTGCGCTATTGCGGCAGCCCGCTGCCGCTGTCGTTCGCCGAAGTCGGCTACCAGCACCAGGTGCTACGCATCGACCTCGATGGCGCTGTGGCGCGCGAAGTCACGCCGGTGCCGGTGCCGCGCGCCGTCGAGCTGCTGCGCGTGCCGCCGAAACCGGCGCCGCTGGCCGAGGTGATGGCGGCGCTGGAGTCGCTCGAACTCGACCCGGAGCTGCCGCCCGCCTGCCATCCCTACCTGGAAGTGCGGGTACTGCTCGACGGCCCCGAGCCCGGCCTGCGCGCGCAGGTGGAGGCGGCGATCGCCGGCAAGCCCGTGCGCCTGGCGAAGATCGAGCCGACCCGCAAGACGGTGACGGGCGACGCCGCCGAAGCGCTCACCCTCGATCAGCTGGCCCAGCTCCAGCCCGACGACATCTTCAAGCGCCTGTGGCAGCAGCGCTATGGCGAGGACGCGCCCGACGACCAGCTGTCCGCCTTTTCCGAGCTGATGCTGCCGGGCGACAGGGAGGACGCATGAAGATCCTGCGCATCGCCGGCCGCAACCTGGCCTCGCTGGCCGGCGACTTCGCCGTCGATTTCGAGGCCGAACCGCTGGCGTCGAGCGGCCTGTTCGCCATCAGCGGCCCGACCGGCGCCGGGAAAAGCACGCTGCTCGACGCGCTCTGCCTGGCCTTGTATGGCAACACGCCGCGCCTGCCGAAGAGCGGTGGCCGCGGCGCCAGCGCCCTGCCCGACGCCGGCGGCGACACCGTCTCGACCTTCGACCCGCGCAACCTGCTGCGGCGCGGCACCGCCGAAGGCTACGCGGAAGTCGACTTCGTCGGCAACGACGGCCTGCGCTACCGCGCGCGCTGGAGCGTGCGCCGTTCGCGCAACAAGGCCAGCGGCCTGCTGCAGCCCCCCGCCATGACCCTGCACCGCCTCCCCGAGCTGGTGGCGCTGGGCGCGACCAAGACCGAGGCGGCGGCTGAAATCGCGCAGCGCGTCGGCCTCTCGTTCGAGCAGTTCACGCGCTCGGTGCTGTTGGCCCAGAACGAGTTCTCGGCCTTCTTGAAAACCGACGAGAACGAGCGCGGCGAACTGCTGGAAACGCTGACCGGCAGCGCCGTCTACAGCGAGATTTCACGCCGCGCCTACGAGCGCTACAAGCTGGAACAGGAAAACGTGCGCCGCATCAGCGCGCGCCTGGCCGACCAGACGCCGCTGGCGCAGGAAGCCCGCGCCGAACTCGATGCGCAAAAAACCGCGGCCGACGCGGCCCTGGGCGCGGCCGAGGTCCAGCGCGCGCTGCTGGAAACCCAGCTGCGCTGGCACCAGGAACGCGACAAGCTGCGCCGCAACGAGCTGGATGCGGATGCCTTGCTGGCCCAGTCGCGCGTGGAGTTCGAGGCTGCGCGCGAACGCCGCATGCGCCTGGTCACGCTCGACACCGTGCAGGACGCGCGGCCCTTGATGGCCGACCTGGCGCGCTTCGAGAAGGAACGCGTCGAAGCCGAAACGGCGCTGGCAAACGGCCAGCGCGACCTGCAGCGCGTGCAGGATGCGGCGCGCCAGGCGGTGCAGGACGTGAGCACTGCGCAGGATGCCGTGCACGACGCCGAAGCCGCGCAGCTGCAAGCCGCGCCGCAGCTGGACGCGGCCAAGGCGCTCGACGCGACGATCACCACACTGCGCGAGGCCCACGGAAAGCTGACGACGCAACGCGACACGGCGGCAAGCGGCGCGGCGCAAGCCCAGGCCGCGCTGGCGCAGGCCGGCCAGAAGCTGGACAGCACCCGCGCGCAGGAAGATCGCAGCGCGGCCTGGCTGGAAGCGAACCGCCGTTTCGAAGGCCTGGCCGCGCAATGGCCGCGCTGGGACAAGCTGTTTGGCCAGCTCGATAGCGCCGCCCAGGCCAGCCAGGCCAACGCCACCCGGCTGGCGCAGGCCGAGCGCGCGCTGCTCGACGCCGCGGCCCGCGCCACGGCCAGCAAGGAAGCGGCGCTCGCGGCTTCCACCCGCATCGAACAGCAGGAAGCCGCACGCGCGCAGGCCGTGGAGGCGCTGGCGCAGTTCGACCTCGACGGCTTATTGGAAGGGCGCGCGGAACTGGAAGCACGGCGCGATGCCCTCGCCGCCGCCGAAAAAATCTGGCATGGCCTGGCCGGCGCCCGCCAGCGCCTGCAACGCATCGACCAGGAACTGGAAAGGACCAGCGCTGCGCGCCGCGCCGCGGAAACCGCGCTGGCAGTCGCGCTTGACGCCGCACCGGCCCTGAACGCCGCCGCCAAACAGGCCCAGGCTGGCCTCAGCGCCGCCGAACTGGCCTGCGCCGCCAAGGTCGAGGACCTGCGCGGCCGCCTGGCCGACGGCGAACCCTGCCCTGTCTGCGGCAGCGAAGACCACCCCTACGCCCACCCAGACGTGCGCCTGCACGCTGTGCTCGACACCCTGCGCGACCAGCTCGACGCCCTGCGCGCCAGCGTGCAGGCCAACCTGTCGGCCCAGGCCACGCACCGCGCCGAGCTGGCCGCGAGCGAGGAGCGCCTGGAACTGCTGGGCGAGGAACGCGTTGGACTGCTGGACGACGTCCAGATGCTCGATGCGGCCTGGAACGATCATCCGTTGGCAGTGCAAGCGCCGTCCGAAGCGGCGCGGGCCAGCTGGTTCGGCGCCCAGCTGCTGGAGGTGCGCGAGGCCTTGCGCACCAACGACCTGCAGCAGGGGGCGGCGCGCCGCGCATTCCAGGCACGCGATGCGGCCCAGGCCGCGTTCGACGCCGCCAACGCCGAATTCAAGCGCGTGCAGGAAGCGGCGCAACTGGCGTCGGCTGCGCAGACCGAGGCCCAGCACGCGCAGAAGACGCTGCTCGGCCACACCGCGCGCGACGCGGCAACGCTCGATGCCCTGCTTGCCGAGCTCGACCCGGTCATGTGCGCGTCCTGCGGCGATGGCTGGCAAACCGCCTGGCGCGCCGACCCTGCCGGCTGGCACCGCGAGCGCGCGGGCGAGGCGCAGGCATGGGCGGCGCAGTCGGCGCAACTGGCCGAACAGCGCGCCGCACTCGGCGCCATCGAGGCCAATGCGCGCGAAGCCGGCGTGCGCGCCGAACACGCTGCCCAGGCAGCAGGCGCCGCGCAGGAGGCCTACGCGCGCAGCGAGGCGGCCTTGCGCGAACGCCGGGTCGAACGCGCCGCCTTGTTCGAGGGACGTGCGGTGCAGGACGTCGAAGCCAGCCTGCGCCAGAGATTGACGGCTGCACGCGAGGCACTGGCCGCGCGCCAGTTGGCCGCCAACGAAGCAGCCCAGCAGGAAACCCGCATCCGTGCCGGCATCGTGCAAGCCGGCGAGCGCATCGCCAGCCTGCAGGACGATGCGCGCGATGCGTCTGCCCGCCTGGGCGACTGGATCGAGGACTATGCCGCCCGGCATGCCGGCCTGGAGCCGGTGGAAAATCAGGCGGCCCTGGCGGCGCTGCTGGCCGTCGGCGCGCAGTGGATGTCGAACGAACGGGCCGCCCTGGCCGAGATCGATGGCGCCGTCGCCAGGGCGGCCGCCGTGCTGGCCGAGCGCAAGAACCAGCGCGCGCTGCACGAAGCGAGCGCCGATCCGGCGTCAAACGCACAGGATGCCGAGGCGGTGAGCGCCGCCCTGCAAAAGGCGCAGGACGCACGCCAGGCCCTGCACGAGCAGGCCACCAGGCTGCGCCTGCAGGCGGCGCAGGACGACGAGCGCCGCGTCAAGGCGCAGGCGATGCTGGCCGAGATCGAGCGCCAGCAAGCGGTCGAGGCGCGTTGGGGACGGCTGTCCGAATTGATCGGTTCGGCCGATGGCAAGAAGTTCCGCAACTACGCCCAGCAATTCACGCTGGAAGTCTTGCTCGGCTACGCCAACAGCCACCTGGGGCACCTGGCCAAGCGCTACCGCCTGGAGCGCGTCGACAATCTTGGCGCCCCGTCGCTGGCGCTGATGGTGCGCGACCACGACATGGGCGGCGAGATCCGCTCGGTCAATTCGCTGTCGGGCGGCGAATCCTTCCTGGTGTCGCTGGCGCTGGCGCTGGGCCTGGCCTCGCTGTCGTCGAACCGGGTGCGGGTGGAATCGCTGTTCATCGACGAAGGTTTTGGTTCGCTCGACAGCGAGACCCTGACGGTGGCGATGGATGCGCTCGACGCGCTGCAGTCGATGGGGCGGAAAGTCGGCGTGATCTCGCACGTGCACGAGATGACGGAGCGGATCGCCGCCAAGATCCAGGTGCGCCGCGCGGGTGGTGGAAGCAGCGCGGTGACGGTGCTGTAGGGAGCTGTGTCACTTCGGAGGAAAGCTGATGCTTCGTTCGATCGTCTTGTCCGCCCTGCTGCTATTGGCCGCCAGCGGCGGGGGCCCACGCCGGCGCCATCGCTGAACGTCCGCTTTCGAGGGCGGCACGCATTGCCGCATGCCCGACCTGTTCCACTTTCAGGATATGAGGAAGTGCAGGCAGCTCGTCCGGGCGATTGGTCCGAAGGCCATGCCAGATCGTGGACACGACGGACTCGCGAACCGCGCCGGACGCGCAGTAGGGAATCGCCTTGTACCAAGCGGACAGGAAATAGGCGCCGCCGAGCACGGCCGTCCAGACGGCGGCCGTTTTCAGGCGGTCCAAGGGACGCGGGAAGACGAAGCGGGTGGTCGATTTGCGCATCATGGCGACCTCATGATACGCCTGGCACATCCTTGATTCACATCCCAAGTACAATGCCCGCTTCGCATTCGACACCTCCAGCAACCATGAAACCCGCCCGCACCCTCACCTTCAAATGCGCCAAGTGCGCGAAACCCGTCACCGTCTACCTGCAAAAAGTATCGGCCTGCTCGCACATCCAGCCTTACCAGGGCATCTGCGGCTGCGGCGAAGTCAAGCTGCACGCCACCGGCAGCGCGGACGCGGTGAAGTCCTTCCTCGATTCGAACGGCAGCAACTGGCACCACCACCATTAAGCCCATGACGCGTATCGAATGGATCGAGGACGGCCAGCAACGCTCGGCGCTGTGGCGCTCGGAAAGCGGCTGGCCGGCGCCGAAAAAAGTGGTGATCGCCGACGACACCATGGCCGCCGACACGGCCTATCGGCTGGCGCTGGACGGCACCGCCCTGCTCTGGCGCGGCGATTTCCAGAACGCGCGCCAGCTGGTGCAGGCGCTGGCGCGCCGCATCGACCACAAGGGCGCGCGCTCCAAGCGTGCCAAGGCGACCAGGACCGCGCCGACGCCGACCGAGCAGTTCCACCGCCACCGCCTGGCCCAGCTGCAACGGGCCCGCACCCTGGCGATGCTGCTGATTCCCTTCGACGCCGGCTACGCGATCCCGCTGCGCCGCGCGCCCGAGGTAAAGGAAGCCTGCAGCGAAGCCTGGGGCCCCGGCAGCGAGACCAGCGTCGCCTCGCTGCGCGAACTGCTCGGCCTGATCGGCGCCCACGAATGGCGCCGCAAGGGCGTGCCCATTCCCGCGCTCGGCGGCCGCATCCACCCTTGGTACGGCGTGTTCTCGCCAGTGCGCGGCGAATACGTCGACCTGGTGGCGCAGGCGCCGTTGCCGCCGCAGGCGAGCCTGGCCTTCGACATCGGCGCCGGCACCGGCGTGCTGTCGGCCGTGCTCGCGCGGCGCGGCCTGCAGCGCGTGGTCGCCACCGACATGGACGAGCGCGCCCTCGGCTGCGCGCGCGACAACCTCGAACGCCTGGGCATGCAGGACCAGGTCGAGCTCGTCAAGGCCGACCTGTTCCCCGCCGGCCAGGCCGACCTGGTGGTCTGCAATCCGCCCTGGCTGCCCGGCAAGCCGAGCTCGGCCATCGAATACGCGATCTATGATCCGGACAGCCGCATGCTGCGCGGCTTCCTCGGCGGCCTGAAGGCCCACCTGGCGGCGCAGGGCGAAGGCTGGCTCATCATTTCCGACCTGGCCGAGCACCTGGGCCTGCGCTCGCGCGCGCAATTGCTGGGCTGGATAACCGACGCCGGCCTGCAGGTAGCCGGCCGCCACGACGTGCAGCCGGCCCACGGCAAAGCCCAGGACGCCGACGATCCGCTGCACGCGGCGCGCTCGCGCGAAGTGACCTCGCTGTGGCGCCTGCGCGTCGCCTGAACGGCGTGTAGAACGGGCATTTGCGTCAGGCCGCCAGACGCGGTACAATGCTTGCCTCAGACGCGGGGTGGAGCAGTCTGGCAGCTCGTCGGGCTCATAACCCGAAGGTCACAGGTTCAAATCCTGTCCCCGCAACCAAACACTTAGTACGAAACGAGCCCGACTCTTGTAGCCGGGCTTTTGTTTTCTGGGGCACCTCACACCAGACGCGCAGATGAGAGACAAGAAAGACAACGCGACGATCGACCTGCCGGGTTTTGAGGCGGCCGCACCGCTCGAAACCGGCGTTGTCGAGCCGAAGCGCGCTTCCCGTCCCCGGCGTGCCACCCCGAAGCAAGAGCAGCTCCTGCTGCTAGAAGAAACCGACACCACCGGCCTGCCAGTCTGGCGCCGTGACGACAACCTCGATTTGACCGGCTTGCCGGTCTGGGCGCCGGCGACTCCGGCCTGACCGGAACAACCATGACCCATCCCTTCTCCGCGCTGCCGCTGGCGCCGCAATTCCTGTCCAACCTCGACACCCTCGGCTATCGCGAGATGACGCCGATCCAGGCCGAAAGCCTGCCCGCCGTGCTCGAAGGCCGCGACCTCATCGCCCAGGCCGCCACCGGCAGCGGCAAGACGGCGGCGTTTGGCATCGGCATGCTGCACAAGCTGAACCCGGCCTGGTTCGCGGTGCAGGGCCTGGTGATGTGCCCGACGCGGGAATTGGCCGACCAGGTGGCCGGCGAACTGCGGCGTCTGGCGCGCGGCGTCGGCAACGTCAAGGTCCTGACCCTCACCGGCGGGGTGGCCATGCGCCCGCAGATCGCCTCGCTCGAACACGGCGCCCACATCGTGGTCGGCACCCCGGGCCGCATCCGCGACCACCTGGGCCGCAGCACGCTCGACTTGTCCAAGGTGCAGACCCTGGTGCTGGACGAAGCCGACCGCATGACCGACATGGGCTTCTACGACGAAATCGCGAACATCGTGCGCGCCTGTCCGGAACGCCGCCAGACCCTGCTGTTCTCGGCGACCTACCCCGACGATATCCGCCACGCCACCTCGCACTTCCTGCGCGACCCGCTGGAAGTGGTGGTCGAGAGCCAGCACGACGAATCGACCATCGAGCAGCGCTTCTATGAAGTGGGCTTCGACAACCGCGACGACGCGGTGGCGCGCCTGCTGGGCCATTACCGTCCCGTCTCGGCGCTGGCCTTCTGCAATACCAAGGCCCATTGCCGCGAACTGGCCGACTCCCTGCGCGCGCAAGGCTTCTCGGCGCTGGCCCTGTACGGCGAACTCGAGCAGCGCGAGCGCGACGAGATCCTGATCCTGTTCGCGAACCGCAGCTGCTCGGTGCTGGTGGCCACCGACGTCGCCGCGCGCGGCCTCGATATCTCGAACCTGGAAGCGGTGATCAACGTCGACGTATCGAAGGATGCCGAGGTGCACGTGCACCGCATCGGCCGCACCGGCCGCAACGGCGAATCGGGCCTGGCGCTGTCGCTGTGCGCGCCGAACGAAAAGAAATGGGTGCGCCTGATCGAGGAATACCAGAATGCGCCGGTGGCCTGGCACAAGCTGGACGATCTCGGCGACAACGACCTGGCGGCCGACCCGGCGCCGATGCTCACGCTCGTCATTTCCGGCGGCAAGAAGGACAAGCTGCGTCCAGGCGACGTGCTCGGCGCCCTGACCGGCGACGCCGGCTTGCTGAAGGAACAGGTTGGCAAGATCAACGTGACCGAGTTCCAGACCTACGTGGCGATCGACCGCCGCATGGCGCACGATGCGTTTGACCGCCTGAACGCCGGCAACCGCCTGGGTCCGGACTTCGGCACCATCAAGGGCCGCAACTTCAAGATGCGCTTTCTCGACCTGTAAATGCATTCCGGCCGTGCGCCGCAGCGCGCACGGTTGACTCGGCAGCGACATGCTTGCCCCAAATCTGGCATAGTTTTGCTAAAAATAAACGGTTAGCAAAATGACCAGCCAAAACACAGTCCTTTACACCCCGTTCGCAGGCGGACGCACGGTCCGCGACATCGTCGAGCACAGCCCTGCGCTCGTGAGCGAAGCGTGGTGCCGCCGGATCCTGCAGCACGTGCTGCAGTCGCTGGAACAGCAATACGCGAGCAATGCCCCGCACCGCATTATTTCGCCGGACCGCGTGGTCGTGCTGGAAAACGGCGAGGCGCTGCTGCTGCCCGCGCCCGACGGCCTGGCGTCGGCCGAGGCCGACAGCGCGGGCGACATCCACGACCTGGCGCTGGTCATCCACTACGCCATCAGCGCCGAATCACCGCCGGAAGGCCCGCTTGGCCCACGCCTGTACGACCATTACAGCGATCAACTGACGCAGACGGTAGACCGCTGCCTGGGCCCGAACCTGCGGCTGCGGCCGAAGACGATTGCCGAATTGCGCGCGCTGCTGGGTCTCGACGCCGGCGCGGTGGTGCAGGTCCTGGCAGTGGACGAGCCGCCGGCGCCCGCTGTCGAGCCCGAAGAAGTGCCGCTCGCACAGGCGGCGCTGCCCGTTGCGTCGCCGGAAATACCGCTGCAAATGCCACTCGAAGCGCCACTCGAAGCGCCGCTCGAACTCAGCAAGGCCGAGGCGCACGATGCCGATCCGGCCGCGCCTGCCGCCGCCCCGCTCGCGCCTGCCCCGGCGCCCGCGCCCCGGCCGGCGCAGCCGAGCGCGGCCACGCCGCTCAAGCCGTCCGCGCATTCGGCGTCCGCGCCAGCGGCGCCACGGCCGGCCGCGCCCGCCGCAGCGGCGCGTGCGAAAGCCAGGACCGGCGCCCCGGCCGCGCGCCACAAGGGCGGCGTCGAGCGCTGGGCCATGGCCGCCGGCGCCGTCATCGTGCTGCTGGCGGCGGGCAGCGCGCTGTATGTGCACCTGAACCAGGACAATTCCGCCGACGTACTCGCCGCGTCATTGCCGCAGGAAACGGCGCCGCAGGGGCTCGATGCGGGCGAAACCATGCTGCCGACCATAGAAGGAGGCGAAACGGCCGCCCCCGCGCAAGAAAATGGCGCGCCAATCGATGGGCCGCAAGCCGGCGCCATGCCCGACGCCATCGCCGCCGCGCCCGCCACCCCGGGCGCCGTCCGCCCCGCCGCGGCGCCCGCCGCGCCCCAGGCCGAGGCCGTCGTCAACGGCACCACCTATAAATTGCTGATCAAGCCCTGGGGCACGGTGTACGTGAACGGCGTCGACCGCGGCGTCAGCCCGCCGGTGAAACGCCTGACGCTGGGCCAGGGCGAACACACGATCCGCATTGTCAATCCGAACTTCGCGGAGCACATGATGACGGTCAATGCCGGCGCCACCGAAAGCGCCACCATCGAACACGATTTCACGGCGCCAGCCGAGGGAGGCAGATAAGGATGAAACGATTCCCGCAGCAGCGCCCGCTACTGGCTATCCTTGCCGCACTCGCCCTGGGCGGCTGCGCCCAGATCGCGCCCCTGCTCGAACGCAATCCCTCGGGCAACCACCCGAAGGCCGACTCGCGCCAGGAAGCCCGCGCCGACAGCCGCCCGCGCGCCGAGGCCCGCGCCGAAGGGGCGAGCGGGCGCGAACAGGTGGCCCTGCGCGACGGCATCCGCCTGTACAACGAAGGCGACTTCAACGGCGCCATCAAGCGCCTGAACTCGAACGACATCCGCGGCGGCTCGCCGCTGCGCACGCGCACCACGGCGCTGAAGTACACGGCCTTCTGCTACTGCGTCACCTCGCGCCCGAAACAGTGTCAGCAAGCCTTTGAAAAAGCGCTGAAGCTGGACCCGGCCTTCGCACTGGAACCGGGCGAGGAAGGCCATCCTCTATGGGGTCCGGCCTTCGAACGCGCCAGGCGTGACTGATACGCGTGACTGATACGCGATGACTGATACGCAATGACTACCGGCGTTCATGCCTTGACGTTGACCGTGGCCGGGAATGTCGGCGCCCGGCGCCGGCGCGACGCCTGCTCGTAGGCGTAGGCCATGCCGATCAGCGTCGCCTCGCTCCAGGCAGTGCCGACAAACGACAGTCCGACCGGCAAGCCGCGCGTGTGGCCGGCCGGGACCGTGATGTGCGGATAGCCGGCGACTGCCGCCGGCGACGAAAAGCTCATGCCGTAGTGGTCGCCGTTGATGTAGTCTGTCAGCCAGGCCACGCCACCGGTCGGCGCCACCAGCGCGTCGAGGCGGTGCGCACCCAAGATCTTGTCGATGCCTTCTGCGCGCGCATAGCGCAGGTTGTTGGCCAGGGCCTCGTGGTATTCCCGGGCATCGCGTCCGCGCTTGGCCGCACCAGCAATCAAATGTTCCTGCCCAAAATACGGCATTTCGCGTGCCGACTCCCGTTCATTGAAGGCGATCACGTCCGCCATGCTCTTGACCGGCGCATGCGGCGCGTAGGCGGCCAGCCAGGCCTGCAGGCCAGGGGCGAACTCGTGCAGCAGCACCGCCATCTCGGACTCGCCGTATTGGTCCGTGTTCGGCAACGCGACATCGACCAGCAGCGCGCCCTGCGCCGCCAGCAGCGCCAGTTCCTTCTCGACGATCTCGTCCACCGCCGTACTGCCGCCAAAGAAATTGCGCGCCACACCGATGCGCTTGCCGCGCAAGCCGTCGGGCCGCAGCGCCGCCGCGTAATCGCCGACCTTGCCGTTACTCTGTTTCGTTACCGCATCGTCGAAATCGATGCCGGTCATGGCGGCCAGCATCAGGGCGGCATCGGCCACGCTGCGCGTCATCGGGCCGGCGGTATCCTGCGAATGCGCAATCGGAATGATGCCGCTGCGGCTGACCAGGCCCAGGGTCGGTTTCAGGCCGACGATGCCGCAGGTCGAGGCCGGCGAGACAATCGAGCCATCGGTTTCGGTACCGACCGCCAGCGTGGCCAGGCTGGCGGCGATCGCGGCGGCCGAGCCCGAGCTCGAGCCGCTCGGATTGCGGTCGAGGGCATAGGGGTTCTTCGTCTGGCCGCCGCGCGCACTCCAGCCGCTGACCGAATGGGTCGAGCGCATGTTGGCCCATTCCGACAAATTTGTTTTGCCGATGATGACGGCGCCGGCGGCGCGCAGGCGTGCGGCCACGAAGGCGTCGCGGCTGGCGCGCACGCCGTCCAGCGCCAGCGAACCGGCGGTCGTGCACATGCGGTCGCCGGTAGCGATGTTGTCTTTCAATAGCACCGGGATGCCGTGCAGCGGGCCGCGCAACTGGCCGGCGGCGCGTTCGCGGTCGCGTTCTTGCGCCAGCGTCAGCGCTTCGGGATTGGTTTCGATCACCGCGTTCAGGCGCGGCCCCGCTTTGTCGATGGCGGCGATGCGCGCCAGGTAGCGCTGCACCAGGGTGTGGGAAGTGATGGTGCCGGCCGCCATGGCGGCGCCCTGCTCGCGCACGCCGGCGTCGAGAATGTCGGACTCGGCGCGCGGCCTGGCGCGGGGCGCGACCGCCGTCGCCGGGGCTGGCGCGCCCGTTGCGCCTATTGGTCCGGCAAGCGTGCCGCTGGCGATGCCGAATCGAACGAAGTTCCTGCGATCCATTTCCGCTCCTCTTGTATTGTCAGGGCAACAGGATAACAGGACGAAAAAAAACGCTGCCGTGAGGGGCAGCGTTTTTTTTGAAGAAACAATCGATCAGTTACGGACGACTTTCTTGTATTCGTTGGTGCGGGTGTCGATCTCGATGATGTCGTCCTGGCTGACGAACAGCGGCACCATCACGACGTGCTGGTGGGCTTCGATGGCGTTCTCGATTTTCGCTTCCTTCAGGACGTTGCCCGAAGTGTTGCCCTTGACTGCAGGCTCCGAGTACACGATCTGGCGTGCGATGATGGTCGGCAGTTCGACCGAGATGGCCTTGCCGTCATAGAACACGGCTTCGCATTCCATACCGTCTTTCAGGTAGTGCAGCGCGTCGCCCAGGTTCTCTTCTTCGATTTCGAACTGGTTGTATTCTTCGTCCATGAAGACGTACAGCGGATCGGCGAAGTACGAGTAGGTGACTGGCTTCTTGTCCAGCACGACGACGTCGAACTTGTCATCGCCACGGAACACGTTTTCCAGCGGAGCGTTCGTCAGAAGATTCTTCATCTTCCACTTGTAGGTGAAGCCCGTGCGGCTCGAGCCGTTGACGTCGGAACGCAGCACGATAAAAGGCTTCTCATCAACCATGATGATGTTGCCAACACGGATTTCTTTTGCGGGTTTCATATGAAGTATGATCGATAAAAGGGGTTGCAGTAACAGAGCATCATACCATGTAATGTGCGGCGCGCCTACCGAAGTGAAGCGGCAAACGCGAGCAGGTTCGACGCCCCGTCGCCGTTTTCCATCATCTGTTCTTCCCATGCGCCCGCCCTGCCGCGCAGCGCCGGCAGTTCGGCTTGCAGGGCCAGCCACAGCGCCCGCAAATCCTGCTCTTGGGCCGCACCCTGATCCGCGCCATTCCACGCCAGCGAGAAATTGCGCAGGCTATCGAGCCGATCCGCATAGCGGTCGAGGAAAGCGCGCAGCTTCTTGTGGTGCAGGTTCTCGTCCTGCAAATAAATGTGCCAGACGAAAGGCCGGTTCGCCCACTGGGCCCGCACCCAGGAATCCTCGCCGCGCACGAAGTTCAGGTCGCAGGCCCAGAGCAGGCGGTCGTAATCGGGCTGGGCCACGAACGGCAGGATGCGGATGCTCAGCGCGCCGCGCGTGGCGCCCTCGCCGGCCGCGGCGGCCCGGCCGAAGAATGCATCGACCGCATCGCGGGCCACGCCTTCCGGCACCAGGCAAGTGATGGGCTCGGCACGGTCTTCCCATACCTTGAACAGCGCGGCTACCGGGGCGAAGGGATAGCAGAACAGCGACACCTTGAAGGCGTCAATCTCGCTCTCCGGCAAGCCCAGCCCGCGCAGGAAGGCGCGCTGCCGCGCCGGGTCGGCCTGGAACGCCGCGCGTTCGGCGCCGAGCGCACGCTCGCGCAGCAGGCCGCCGGTCTTGCCCGTAAAACCGGGAAAGAAGAAATGCTTGGTCAGTTTCAGGCGCGGGTGCATCGACGGCAGGCGGTGGCAGCCCTCCACCCACGCTTCTGCGCTCAGCCCTTCGTAGTTCAGCCAGACCGGACGCGGAGTGCGCTGCGCCATGGCCTCCACGTAAGCGGGCGGCAAGTCGCAGCCGAAGAATTCGATCACGATGTCGTCGACCTCGGCCGGCGTGTACGCGCCGTCCTGGCCGCGCCAGTGGCGCACGGTCACGCCCTCGACCTGCTGCCGTTCGGCGGCAACCTCCACGTCCGGACAGATGCGGCGGAAACTCGCCAGGTCGTCCACCCACAGGCTGACGGCCACGCCGTGCTCCTGGCGCAACTGGCGCGCCAGGCGCCAGCAAATGCCGATATCGCCATAGTTGTCGACGACCTTGCAGAAGATGGTCAGGGTCGTGTTCTGGTGTGGATTGAGAGACATGTTCGAAGAAGATAGGCGGGCAAGCGCGCCATTCTAACCGAAGCCTCCGCCTGCCGCGACGGGCCCGCTCGCCGGACTTGATTGCCACTTTACTGCGCCAACGCAAGCCACTTCCTGCGAACCGGGCATGGTGCGCAATCGCCTCAAACTTCGTCCAAAAAGCCCGGTCCAACGCCTACCTGCAGGAAAGCGGCGACCCAACTGCTTCCTGCCCTTTGTCCACACGCCGGCCTTACACGGCGTGCGGATGCCACGTACGCGGCCGCTTGCTTCACGTGCGTAAGGAATCGATATCAGCCGGGCACGCCTTTGCGTGCCGAGCGCCGGTACTGTCGCCGGCAGCCGCATTATGAACAAGGAGTCCAGCATGAACGAATTCCAGCAATACGGATATGGGCAGCCTGAAATTTCTCCGCAAGCCTTCCTGGGCGGCGCGTTTGGCGCACCCGCCGGCGGTTTCGTCGGCCGCGGCATCGGAGACATCTTCGGCAATCCCAACCTCGGCAGCCGCATCGGCCAGCTTGCCGGCGGCCTGATCGGCAGCCTGTCGCCGTTCGGGGCCGATCCGTCCGCCGCCGGCCATGGCCAGCAAGCGGATCCGCAACAACTCCAGCAGTTGCAGCAGCTACAGCAATTGCAGCAACTTCAACAACTGCAACAGCTGCAGCAACAGCAGCAATTGCAGCAGCTGCAGCAGCAGGAGCAGGCGGATGGGTTCGCCCCGCAAGGCTGGGGCAGCTTCGTGCGCAAGCTGGCCAAACCCGCCGGCGCCGTGATCGGCCAGGTTACCCGCAATCCGACCCTGGGCGGCATCGTCAGCGGCGGCCTGCAGAACATCGGCGGCTTCCTGCCGCAATCGTTCGACGCCCAGGCTGGCGGCGTGCAGCAGCCGCCACCGCAGTTCCTGCAACAGCAACAGCAACAGCAACAGCAGCACCCGCTGGTCCAGCAGCTCCAGCAAATCCAGGCCCAGCAACAACAGCTGCACGGGGCGCTGCAACAGTTGCAGCAACAGGCGCTCGTGCTCCAGCGCCAGCTGGCGGCCCAGGCCGGCCAGGCGCAGGGCGGCGGCATCGCGCCGCAAAGCTGGCTGACCGACCTCGCCGGCCTGGCTGGCCAGGTGGCCCAGCCGATCGGCGGCTTCATCGGAAACCAGTTCGGCAACCCGCAGCTGGGCAACCAGATCGGCGGCATCGCCAGCCAGCTGACCCGCCTGTTGCCGCAATCAATCGACCCGTACGCGGCCTATGCCCAGCAGTTGCAGCAGGCACAGCTGGCGCAAGCGGGCGGCCAGCAGACGATGCACTAAGGAAGTACTGATTTATTCTGGGGGATTGGCCAGTGAAAAAGGCGTCCGGCAAGGCGCAAAATCGCAGCAATAGCGCGCTATTGCGAGATTTTGTCACGCTGCAGGGCGTCTTTTTTTACGGCCAAGCACGCCCTCATGAATCAATCAGTGCTTCCCTAAGTTGCGCTGGCCCTCCCGGGTGCCGAAACGGGCGCCTCGGCTCGGGCCACAACTGAATACCTCCGCCTGCGGGCGGGAGGCCATGACTGGAGAAACGCCCATGCAGCGCTCCACCGAACCGAACCGCTATATCGTGCGCGCCGCGGCCGATGACGGCGCGCTCGTCCGCTTCATCGACAGCATCCGCAACGACCCGGCGGTACGCCTGGTCGACGCCATCGGCCCCAGCGCCGGGCCGCCGCACACGGTGGTCGTGGAAACCGACCCGGCGACCGCCGAACAGCTCAAGCAACGCACCCTCAACCAATTGATGATCGAACCGGACAGTCCGCTGTCGCTGTTCTGACGCGCCGGACACACGATCGAAAGGAAAACGACATGCCCAAGACTCCCCAAGGCGGCGCCGGCGACGGCACGGACGGCGCCCGGCCGGACGGCGCCCAGCAGGACGGCCTCGATGGCCGCGACAGTGCCGCCGGCATCGCTGGCCAGCCGCAGGAAACGCGCGGCCGCGCGGTTGGCGAACGCAAGAAAAAATACCTGGTGGCGCCGCGCCGGCAGCTGGGCGGATTCGGGACCCTGGGCCTGGGAACGGTTGGCCTGGCGCCGCTCTCGCTGTCGGCCATCGAGCAGGCGCTGCGGGCCAGCCCCGACATCGACGTGGTCGACAAGGTCGGCGCGCGCAGCACGCTGGAAACAGCGGGCATCGACGGCGGCGGCGACGGCGTGCTCGTGGCGCGCATGACCGACCGCCAGGCGGCCGACCTGCACGGGCGCGGCGGCGGACGCCTGCTGGTCGAGCGCGACCAGCACCTGCAGTTGCTCGACCCGATGCTGCGCCGGCCCGACCTGGTGTCCTCGCTGACGCCGTACGGCGGCCCGGCGGCCGACATCGCCATTTCCGTGGCCGGCAAAGGCGGCAAGCCGCTGCCCGACGCCGAGGTGTCGCTGTTCGGCGGCATGCTGCCGGCCTCCGGCGTGACCGACGCCAACGGCGTGGTCCAGCTGCGCCTGTACGGCGACGACCCGCGCACCATCAGCGGCCTGTACGTGAAGCCACGCGCCGACTTTTGGAGCTTCTACCAGCGCGACCCCGACCTCAGCCTGGACGAACCGAACATCGTCACCCTGCACGCCCTGTCGGAACTGCCCTCGTTGCAGGGTTTCCCGCACCAGAACGCTGTCGGCTGGGGCGCGCGCGCCATGCGCCTGGATGCCTTGCCGCCGCATTTCCGCGGCCAGGGCGTGAAGATCGCCGTCATCGATTCGGGTGCGGCGGTCAGCCACGGCAACCTGAACCGGATCCGCGCCGGCTTCGACATCATCAACAAGCGCACCGACCCGGGCACCTGGAGCGAAGATTCGCTCGGCCATGGCTCGCACTGCGCCGGCGTGATCGCGGCCAGCGACCCGGCCTGGGGCATCCGCGGCTTCGCGCCCGATGCGGAGATCCATGTTTGCAAGCTCTTCCCCGGCGGCCAGGTGAGCCAGCTGATCGAGGCGCTCGAGTACTGCATCGAGCACGGGATCGACGTCGTCAACCTGAGCCTGGGCGGCGGCGCGCCGTCGGAAGCGCTGGAGCGCCAGATCGTGCGTGCGCGCCAGGCCGGTGTGGCCTGCATCGCCGCCGCCGGCAACTCGGGCGGGCCGGTGCAATATCCGGCGGCGTCGCCCAACGTGCTGGCGGTGGCCGCACTCGGCAAGCTCGATGAATTCCCGGCCGACAGCTACCACACCGAAACCGTCAGCCTCGACGCCGACGCCCAGGGCTATTTCAGCGCCAAGTTCAGCTGCTTCGGGCCGCAAGTCGACGTCTGCGCACCGGGCGTGGCCATCGTTTCCTCGGTGCCGCCGAATAATTTTGCTGCATGGGACGGCACCTCGATGGCGGCGCCGCACATCACCGGGCTGGCGGCCCTGGTCCTGGCGCACCGGCCCGAGTTCCAGGGCCTGGGCGGCGCGCGCTCGCCGGAACGGGTCGACCGGCTGTTCCAGGTGCTGCGCCTGAGCGCGCGCCGGGTCAGCCTGGGCGACCAGTCGCGCATCGGCCACGGCATGCCCGACGCGCTGGCGGCCCTCGGATTGCCCCTGGTGCCAGGCCAGCAAGCCGGCGCCTGGCCAGGCCTGTATGGCGGCGCAGGCGGTATGGGTGTTGGCGTGGGTGGGCCAGGTGGACCAGGTGGGATTGGCGGTTTTGGCGGCGGGTTTGCTGGCGATAGTAATGGCGGCAATCTTCCCGTCTTCCCGCCATTGCCGCCCTACCTAGTGCCGTCACCGCTTGCGCTGCAGGCCTTGCAATACGGGTTCACGCTGAACGGCTTGCCGCCGCGGGGGTGGTAAGGGGCAGGAACAGACGCGTAGGCGTATTGTGCAAGAACAAACGCAGCAGACCGAACGCGGAAAAGAACGCGAACACGCACCCAACGATGCGCGCGGAACGAACGTAGAAGCGAACGCCATCATTAACGCAAAAAAGCAAAAAGCCGCTTGGCAGCGGCTTTTTGCAATGACTGGCGTCCCCACGGGGATTCGAACCCCGGTACTCACCGTGAAAGGGTGATGTCCTAGGCCTCTAGACGATGGGGACCTAAAACTGTTCCGATTACTACTGTGCTTCTTTGCGGCCAGGCCAATCCCTGATAGTACACCGGATTGGCTGCTGCCAAATTCTTGGCGTCCCCACGGGGATTCGAACCCCGGTACTCACCGTGAAAGGGTGATGTCCTAGGCCTCTAGACGATGGGGACCCGGACTGTTATCAATGTGTTTTCCGACGTGGTGGAGGTAAGCGGGATCGAACCGCTGACCTCTTGCATGCCATGCAAGCGCTCTCCCAGCTGAGCTATACCCCCTACGGGAAAACAACACTATAACATACTGCATTTACTTCGACTACCGCTGCCGCTGGCGCAGCTTACTGCCAAGCTTTGGCATCGCTTGGCGTCCCCACGGGGATTCGAACCCCGGTACTCACCGTGAAAGGGTGATGTCCTAGGCCTCTAGACGATGGGGACCCTGGAACTACCGACTACGTACTGCACTTCAGCGTGGTGGAGGTAAGCGGGATCGAACCGCTGACCTCTTGCATGCCATGCAAGCGCTCTCCCAGCTGAGCTATACCCCCGTATTTCACTATCTTATTCACTGTTTCACGATGCTGCTGTGTAACCGTGTGCTGCTGAAGTGCGAGCATTATAGCGGGGGTTCTTGCATTTCGCAAATGCGGATTTGCGTGCAGACAAACCTTGTTTGGAAACCGGTTCAAAACCTTATTGGGGCACCGTATTCGTCCCCGCTGTTTTGAACCGGTATAAACCGGTCACAGGCCCTTGTTCACGCGCGCCAGCACCGTCTCGCGGCCGAACAGTTCCAGCACCGCGTCGATGGCCGGCGTCTGCAGCTGGCCGGTCACCAGCAGGCGCAGCGGCATGGCGATCTGCGGCATCTTCAGACCATGCGCAGCCAGCACTTCCTTCAGCATCGCGGCCAGGGCCGCCTTGTTCCACTCCACTGTCTGGCAGCGCTCGGCAAAGCTCGCCAGCGCCGGGCGCACGGCATCGGTCAAGTGCTGGGCCAGCAGTGCCGCATCCGGCTGTGGCTGGCGATAGAACAGCATCGCAGCATCGGCCAGTTCGTTGACCGTGTTCGCGCGTTCCTTCAGCAAGGCCAGCACGGCCGGCAGTGCCGGCGCCCCGTCGAACACGGCGCCCTCCGCTTCCATCTTGGGACGCGCCAGGCCGGCCAGGCGTTCGTTGTCGGCCAGCTTGATGTAATGGTTGTTCAACCAGGCCAGCTTTTCCGGATTGAACTGGGCCGCCGACGCGGTCAGGTGGTCCAGGTTGAACCATTCGGCGAACTGTTCCATTGAGAAGATCTCGTCGTCGCCGTGGCTCCAGCCCAGGCGCGCCAGGTAGTTCAGCATCGCTTCCGGCAGGTAGCCCTGCTCCGGGTATTGCATCACACTCACCGCGCCATGGCGTTTCGACAGCTTCTGGCCATCCGGGCCGAGGATCATCGGCAGGTGGCCGTACTGCGGCAGCGCGGCGCCGAGTGCATGCAGAATATTGATCTGGCGCGGGGTGTTGTTCACGTGGTCGTCGCCGCGCAGCACGTGGGTGATCCGCATGTCCCAGTCGTCGACCGAGACGCAGAAGTTATAGGTCGGGGTGCCGTCCGGACGCGCGATGACCAGGTCGTCGAGTTCCTTGTTGGCGATGGTGATCGGGCCCTTCACCACGTCGTTCCAGGTGACTTCGCCATCGAGCGGGTTCTTGAAACGCACCACCGGCTGCACGCCTTCCGGCACGGCCGGGAGCGTCTTGCCCGGCTCCGGACGCCAGGTGCCGTCGTAGCGCGGCTTCTCGCCCGCGGCGCGCATGCGCTCGCGCATCGCTTCGACTTCGGCCGGCGAGCAATAGCACAGGTAGGCGGTGCCGGCCGCCAGCATGCCCTGCACCACCTCGCGGTAGCGGTCCATGCGCTGCATCTGGTAGAACGGGCCCTCGTCGTGCGACAGGCCCAGCCACTGCATGCCGTCCAGGATGGCCTGCACTGCTTCCGGCGTCGAGCGCTCGAGGTCGGTGTCCTCGATACGCAGGACGAAGGTGCCGCCGAAGTGGCGGGCGTAGGCCCAGGAATACAGCGCGGTGCGCGCGCCGCCGAGGTGGAGGTAGCCGGTCGGGCTGGGGGCGAAGCGTGTGCGGACAGGGGTGGGGACGGTCATGGCGGAAAGCGGAAAGGTAAAGCGGCTATTTTACCGCGCTACCGGCGCCCCGCGGCGGCGGCCTTCGCGGGCGCGCCACCTGCGCTTCAAGCTTGCCCGCCGTTACGGGCCGGGTGCGGCAGAGCGTGTTCGGCGCCGCGCTGCGCATCGATGTAGGCGGCCAGCGCGCGCACCGTCGGATAATCGTAGAGCAGCTCGGCGCCGATGGCCACGCCGCTGGCCGCCTCCAGCTCCAGCGCCAGCGGCACCGAGGCCAGCGAATCGATGCCGAGGTCGCCGAACGCGGTGTCGAGGCCGACCTCGGCCAAAGTCGCAGAACGCAGGGTCGCCGCCGACAGGCGCAGGCCCGCGCCCTCTGCCTGCTCGGGCAGGCCTTCGCGCAGCCATTTCAGGATGCAGCCACGCACCAGCTCGACCGTGGATGACGATGCCTGCACCGGCGCCGGCACCGGCGCGGCCGCCAACGGAGCAGCAGGCGGAGCAACAGTCGCAGCAACAGCCGGCCCTTGCCCGCGCGCCGGGTGCGCCTGGCGCAGCAGTGGATCGAGCCCATGCGCCTCGCCTGCCAGCGTCTGCTCGACGTCGCCGATCGCCGCCGTACAGCCTTGCACGCGCGCCAGCAATGCCGCGCCGGCCGGACAGGCCAGCGCCGCCGGCGCCTCGGCCCCGATCTCCTGGCGCAGCAGCGCGAGCTGGCGCGCCGCCCAGGCCGCCGCTTCGCCGCGCGCGCCGGCGGCGAGCAAGGTCCAGGCGGCGAATTGGCCATTGCGCCAGTCCTGCCACTGGCCCTGCCCGGCTGCGGGCAGCTGCGCCAGACTCTCGGCCAGCGACGGCGCGCCGAACAGCGCGGCGATCGAGCGCACCAGCGGATTACCCGGCGTGCGCACCAGCGCGCCCAGGTGGGCGTACAGCGCTTCGCTTGGCCCTTCGAGGATGCGCAGCACGCGCGCATCGCGCAGCAGCCGGGGCGCGAGGTTGTTTTCCAGGTAGCCGCGGCCGCCCAGCATCTGCATCAGGCCGTCGGCGGCGCTCCACAGCAGTTCCGACAACAGGCACTTGCAGGCGCTGCAGGCGTCCTGGTGCGGCACAGTGCCGCCGTCCCCGGCTTCCACGTCGTCCATGGCCTGCGCCAGCGCCCCCACCAGCGCCTCCGCGGCCTCGATCGCGCAGCCGAGTTCATGCAGGCGCAAGGCGCTCACCGGATTGTCCAGCAGGCTTCCGCCGGCGACGTCGCGGCGGGCGGCGTAGCGCGTCATCAATTGCAGGCAGCGCTGCATGGCGCCGACGCACAGGGCGCCGATGCCGAGCCGGGCGAAGGCCATCGCGTCCTGGGCGACCTGCATGCCGGCGCCCGGCACGCCCAGCACCTGGGCGTCGGGCACGAACACGTCGTCGAAGCGCAGCGCGTTCTGCACCATCGCGCGCATGCCCATGGTCAGCGCCTCCGGCCCCTGCGCCAGCCCCGGCGCATCTTCCGGCACCAGCAGCGCCACCGTGCCGAGCGCCCTGCCTTCCGGGTCGAAGGCGCGCGCGAACACGTTCATGACACCCGACCACGAGGCCAGCCCGATCAGGTGCTTGTCGCCCGCCAGGCGCCAGCCGCCCGCGACGCGCAGCGCGCGGGCGCCGATCGCGCGCGGATTCGAGCCGGCCTGCGGCTCGCTCAGCGCAAAGGCGGCAAGCTGGCGTCCGGCGGCCAGGTCGGGCAGCCACTGGCGGCGCAGCGGCGCGCTGCCGAAGCGCAGCAGCGGACGCAGGCCGAGGCCGTTGTGCACGCCGACCACCGTGGCCAGGGTCAGGTCGATCGCGGCCAGCTGCGCCATCACCCGTACCAGGTCGGCCGTCGCCAGCGCCTGCCCGCCCAGTGCGCGCGGCGCCTGCAGGCCGAACAGGCCATGGTTGCCGAGGTCGAGCAGGATGTGCGGGCCGATGGCGCGCCGTTCGTCGTCGAGCGCCGAGTTGAGGCGGCGCGCCGCGTACTGGCGCAGCCAGGCGATCATCACGTCGGCGCGCAGGGCGCTGCCGGCGCTGTCCGCTTGTTGGCTGCGCTGAGCAGGCGGCCGCACCAGCGGCAAGGCGCCGGCCATCAGCAAGGCCTTGCAGCGCGCGCGCTGGACCTTGCCGCTGGTCGTGCGCGGAAAAGCCCCGGGAAGCGCGAACGCCAGCGTGTGCAGGGCCACGCCCAGGCCGGACGCCACCGCATGGCGGATGCGGCTTGCCAGCGCGTCCAGCACCTGCGCCTCGCCGCCGCCCGTCACACTGCCCGTCATACTACGTGCCACGCTTCTTGCCAGCTCGCGGCTGGCCTCGACCACCACCGCCAGCCGCTCGCCCTCCTCGCCACCTGCGCCCTCGATGCCAAAGGCCGCGCAGCAGTTCGGCGCCAGCGTGCCCACCACGCGTTCGACCAGTTCTTCGACGTCCTGCGCATACAGCTTGCGGCCGTGGAGGATGATCAGGTCCTTGCGGCGGCCGGTGACGAACAGCTCGCCCCCATGCAGGAAGCCGAGGTCGCCGCTGCGCACCAGGCGTCCGGCGCCGCCCGCAGGCTCCGCATGCGCTCCCATGCCATCGGCAGCCTCCTCGGCGCCGGCGTGGCCATGGTAGCCGCGCGCGACGCCCGGGCCGCCGATCCAGATTTCGCCGACGGCATCGGGGCCGGCGGCGCTGCGCTCTTCGGGATCGCGGATCGTCACCGTCACACCGGGAGCCAGTGGGCCGCAGCTGACAAGCGCACGCGTGGTGACGGCATCGGTCGCCGCATCGCTCGCGGCCCCCGGCGCCGCCTCCAGCACCCGGCCGGCCTCCAGCGCGGCGGCATCGAGATGCAGGATGCGCGCACCGCGCCCATGCGGGCCGCCCGCCACCAGCAGCGTCGCCTCGGCCATGCCATAGCAGGGAAACAGCGCGCCGCGGCGCAGGCCGCATGCGGCGAACGCCGCCAGGAAGCGCACCAGGCTGGCCGCCCGCACCGGCTCGGCGCCGTTGTACAGCACCTCGAGGCTGGACAGGTCGCAGCGCGCCGCGGCCTCGACGCCGATGCGGCGCACGCACAAATCCCAGGCGAAGTTCGGCGCGCCGGTGCAGGTGGCGCGGAAGCGGCTGACCGTTTCCAGCCACAGCGCGGGGCGGCGCAAAAAGGCGCCGGGCGTCATCAGCACCGACCGGAAGCCCAGCGCCAGCGGCGCGGCGATGCTGCCGATCAGGCCCATGTCGTGGAAGGGCGGCAGCCAGCTCACCATGACGGTGTGAGGGCCGAATCCGAAGGCCCGGCCGATGGCGGCGACATTCGCGGCGATGTTGGCGTGGGTGATCTCGACGCCCTTCGGCCTCGCGGTCGAGCCGGAGGTATATTGGAGAAAGGCGAGCGCAGTGGAATCCGGCAGCGGCAGCGGCGCCAGGGACAGCAGCGGCGTGCGCTCCCCTTCGGCCTTCTCGCCAAGGCACAGCAGCGGCACGATGCAGCCTGCGCGCGCCAGCGCGGCGCGCGTGGCCTCTTCGCCCTCGGGCGCAGCGAGCACGATGGCGGGACCGGCATCGGCCAGCAGCGCGGCCAGGCGCTCGCCGTCGCGTCGCCGGTGCGCGGGCGCCGCCGGCACCGCCACCACGCCGGCCGCCAGGCAGGCCAAAAAGGCGCCGACAAAGCCCGGGCCGGGCGGATACAGGAGCAAGGCGCGCGCGCCAGGCATCGCATGGCGCGCCAGCGCGGCGGCCAGGGCCGCCACTTGCGCAGCCAGGTCACGGTACGAGACATCGGCGGCCGCGCCGTCCTCGTGCAGGAAGGTGAAGGCGATACGTTCGGGCGTATGCCTTGCGTGATGGTGCAGACGATGCAGCAGTGTGGCGCCGCCGGGGTCGGCCGCTTCAGCCACGGCAGCGCTCCCGGCGCCCGCCGTAGCCGCCCGCTCCCGGCCGGCTGCCAGGCCCGCGCGCCGGCTCCACCCCGAGCGCGGCGCCGGCGCCATTCACCGCCGCGCCGACCTGGCGCGCGCCCCGGCGCAGCTGGTCGGCGTCGTGGGCCGCCATCACCTGCAGGCGCAGGCGCGCCGCGCCCAGCGGCACACCGGGGAATTCGACCGCATTCACATGCACGTTCGCGCGCGCCAGCGTGCGTCCGGCCAGGCGCGCCACCTGCTCGCTGCCGATCCACACCGGCACGATCGCCGACGGCAGGCCGAGGCAGCGCATGCCGGTTTCGGCCAGCTGCGCGCGCAGGGCCACGGCGTTGCGCAGCAGGCCGGCGCGCAACATGTCACCTTCGCCGCCGGCCACGATGCGCAGCGCTTCCAGCACCGTGGCCGCCTGCAGCGGCGACAGCGCGTTCGAAAACAAATGCGGCCCGGCGAACAGCTGCAGCTGGCGCTTCACCGCGTGCGAGGCGCAGGCGACGAAGCCGCCGTTCGAGGCGAAGGTCTTGGAAAACGCGCCCATCACGAGGTCGATCTTGCCGAGCATGCCCTGCTCGCCGATGCTGCCCGTGCCGCCCGGCCCCAGCGCGCCGAGATCGTGGGCGACGTCGACCAGCAGCGTGGCGCCGTACTCGCGGCACAGGTGCTGCATCAGCGGCAGGTCGGGCACGTCGCTGTCCATGCTGAACAGGCCTTCGGTGACGACCAGGATGCCATTCTCCGGGTCGCGCGAGCGGATCGCGGCCAGCAGCTCGCGCACGTGGCCGGTGTCGAGGTGGCGGTGCGGCGCGACGTTGCGCGTGGCGGCGCTGGCCCCCTGGCGCAGCGAAGCGTGGGCCAGCTGGTCGATCACCACGTAGTCGCGCGGCGTGGCCAGCGCCGTGATCAGGCCGAAGGCGGCGCCCCAGCCGGTGGGGAACAGGGTCACGTGCTCGCAGCGCAGCAGGGCGCCGAGCGCCCTCTCCAGCGCCAGCGAGACGCTGCTGTTGCCCAGCAGGACAGCCGAACCGGCGCTGTGCGGACCGGCCTCCGATAGCGTCTGGCGCGCCGCCTCGCGCACCGCCGGGTGCGAGGCCAGCGACAGGTAGTCCTGGGAGGCGAAGTTGATGCCGGCTGCCGGCGCTTGCAGCGCGTCCGCGCCCTCCTCGCGCACGCGCGCCTCGGGACCGGGCGCGCCATCGACCGCGCGCGCATACTGCCAGACCCCGTGCGCGGCGCGCAGTGCGCACCAGGCGTCGAGCGCCTCGGTGCGGCGGATCAGGTCGGGGCCGCGCGGCTGGGCGAACTGGGCCACGTTGCCGCGCAAGGCGCCGCAGGCCTGCAGCTGCGCGATATCGTCGGCGCGCTCGAAGCGCTGCGTTTCTTGATGCACGATGTGCTCCTGGAAGGGTCGAAGAAGGGATAGGATTCAGGCCAGCGCCGGCGCCGCGCCCTGGCTGCCGTGCGCGCCCTGCCTGGCCAGCATGGCGGCCACCTGTTCGGGCGCCAGCGGGCGCGCGAACAGATAGCCCTGGGCTTCGTCGCAATGCATGGCGTCGAGGTCGGCCAGCTGTTCGCCGGTTTCCACCGCCTCGGCGATCAGCTTCAGGTCGAGGCTGTGGGCCATGGCGACGATCGCCTCGGCGATCGCATACGGGCGCGCCCGCGGCTGCTGGCCGAGGCGGCGCACGAACAGGCCATCCATCTTGAGGATGTCCACCGGCAGTTCGGACAGGTAGTTCAGGCTCGAGTAACCGGTGCCGAAATCGTCGATCGAGACCAGGACGCCGGCCGCGCGCAGCGCGCTCATCACGCGCCGGTTGCCTTCCATGTCGTCGATCAGCACACCCTCGGTGATCTCGAGCTCCAGGCCGCCGCGCGCCAGGCCGCTGGCGGCGACGATCTCCAGCACGCGCGCGGCGATCTCGGGATGGCGCAGCTGGCGCGCCGACAGATTCACCGCGGTCTTCACGGCGGGCAGGCCGGCGTCGCGCCAGGCGCGGTTCTGGGCGCAGGCGGTGCGCAGCACCCAGTCGCCGATCGGCACGATCATGCCGGTCTCTTCGGCCAGCGGAATGAAGCGCCCCGGGTCGATGCGGCCGTACACCGGATGCTGCCAGCGCAGCAGCGCCTCGACGCCGACGATGCGGCGCGTGGCCAGGTCGAACTGGGGCTGGTATTCGAGGAACAGCTGGCCGCGCGTGAGGGCGTCGCGCAGGCCGTTCTTCAGCGCCAGCCGTTCGCTCTGCGGCGCGGTGCCGGCGCTCGAATACAGCTGCACGCTGTTCTCGCCCCAGGCGCGCGCGCTGCGCATGGCGATGTCGGCGCGTTTCAGCAGCGCGTCGAGGTCGCAGTCCTCGGCCGGATACAGGGCCACGCCGACCGACAGCGTGATGAAGCATTCGCGTCCGGCGGCCGCCAGCGGCAGGCCGAAACGGTCGAGGATCTTCTCGGCCACCTGGCGCGCATCGAACTCGGAACCCAGGTCTTCGAGCAGCGCCACGAACTCGTCGCCGCTCCAGCGCGCCACGGTGTCGCAGTCGCGCAGGCAGCCGCGCAGGATGCCGCCCGCCTGCACCAGCAGCGCGTCGCCGGCCTCGTAGCCGAGGGCGTCGTTGACTTCCTTGAACTTGTTGATATTCAGGAGCAGCAGCGCCACCAGGCGCCGGTTGCGGTCGGCGCGCTCCATGGCGTGGCGCAGGCGGTCGCGCAGCAGGCGCCGGTTCAGCAGGCCGGTCAGCTGGTCGCACTGTACGCCGTCGAGCATGCGGCCGACGCTGGCGCCGAGGTCCGGCCGCGGTTCCAGCGCAGGCGCGGGTTCCAGCGCAGGCGCGGGCGCGACGCCGGCCTGCTCGTCCTGACCATGGCAGACCACGCGGTTGCGCCCACTCGACTTGGCCAGGTACAGGGCCTCGTCGGTGCGGGCCACGGCCTGGGCGATGGTCTCCCCCATCCGGTATTCGGCCAGGCCGATCGACACCGTCAGCGCGATGTCGCTGGGGCCATCCTTGCAGCGCAGCTTGTCGATCGCCACGCGCACGCGCTCGGCCAGCACCTGGGCGTCGAGCGCCGGCGTCTCGGGCAGCATCAGCAGGAATTCCTCGCCGCCGTAGCGCCCGAAGCAGTCGCTGCCGCGCACCAGGGCCTGCACGGTCTGGGCAAAGGCGCGCAGCACGGTGTCGCCGGCGTTGTGGCCGTAGGTATCGTTGATGCGCTTGAAGAAATCGATGTCGAGCAGGCACAGGCAAAAGGCGCGGCCGCTGCGGTCGCTCCTCTCCTTTTCACGCTCGATCAGGCTGATGAGGTAGCGGCGGTTATGGACGCCGGTCAGCTCGTCGCGGATCGCCAGCTCGTTGATGGTGCGCACGGCCTGCTCCAGCTTGACGAAACCCTGGGTCTTGGTCAGCTCGAACAGCAGCGCAAAGGCCAGTACCACCACGAACAGGCCCAGGTGGCAGACCAGGTAAAGCAGCGCCATGTCGTGCACCGGCTGCACCGGCAAGGCGTGGCCGCCGGCGGCCAGCACGTAGACCAGGCTGGCGGCGGCGCAGCTCATCGCCAGCCAGAACAGCGCGCTCCAGATCCCGCCCAGGAAGGCCGCCACCAGCGGCCCGGTGATCAGCCAGCTGGCCGTGGGCGCGCTGATGCCGCCCAGGTGGTAGCTGAGCCAGGTGAAGTTGAAGAACAGCGCGCACAGGAAGAGTTCGCGCGCGGCGCCGATGCTGGCGCTGACGCGCAGCAGCAGCGGCGAAGCCAGCATCACGGCGCAGCACAGCAGGATTTCGGCGACCGCGCTTTCGAAACCGAGCAGGTAATAGGCCAGCGCATAGAAAGGCCCGGCGGTGGCGGCCAGCAGTGCCGCGCCGACCACGTTTTCGGCGCGCGTCAGGATCGCCGCCTCGTGCTGCAGGGCGGCGGGGATGAACCAGTGGGTAGCCGCCAGGTAACGGCCACTCCAACGCGCGCTGGTAGGATTCATGAGGCTGGGCGCGGCACACGGCCGTCTTGGAGTGAGTCCAAAGGGCAGTGTATGCAGGAAATTTCCTACCAGATTTATTCTGGCGCAAGGTGGGACCCTGCACTGTCCGACCTGCGCTGCATATGCAACACAGGCCCCTCACAGAGAGCGGCCGTCCCAGCAGCTGCAGGCTGTCTTGCGTTAAGGCAGCTGCCGCGCCGCGCGCAGGCGTTCAATCGCGCGCTCGATCGTGGCCTCGGTTTCTACCGCCTCGGTGAACCCGGCGCGGCGGATCTTGCCCATGTCCGACACCATGTCGAAGGCGGTATTGAAGACGAAGTCGCCGAACCACCAGCCGACCAGCTTTTCGTAAGGCGGGCTGTCCAGCCCATGTTCGGCCACCAGGCGCGACCAGGCCTCGGCTTTCAAGGGCATCTGCTTTGCCAGCGAAAACGGCTGCGGCGGGCCGGCCTCCATGCCGAAGGCGTCCGCCACGCGGCGCCAGATGCGCTCCCAGCGGAAGGGTTCGTTGACCAGGTTGAAGGCTTCGCCGCTCGCCGCGGGGTCGAGCGCGGCCCAGACGCTGGCGCGCGCCATCCAGTCGGCATCGGTGGTCTGGGCCAGCACCCGGGAATACACCTGTTCGGTGCCGGGAAAACGCAGCGGCACCCCGGCGGCCTTGCTGAGCGCGGCGAAGACACCCATCACCATCACGATATTCATCGGATTGCCGGCGATGTCGCCCACCACCACGTCGGGGCGCAGGATGGACCATTCGCAGTCCCCCGCCCCGGCGCGTTCGCGCAGCAGGTCTTCCTGCGCGTAATAGAAATTCGGGGTCATGTGGCGCGGGTCGTCCTCGTAGAAAGGCGCCTGCGTCGGGCCCAGGTGCACGCCGTACACCTTGGCGCCCTGGTAGTGCACCACACGCTGCAGCGGCGCGCCGACGCTCTTCAGTCCGTCGAGCAGGTTGCGCAGCATGCCGCCATTGATCCGCTCCTCGTCCAGCAAATCGGCGCCGCCCTTCAGCGCGGCGTAGAACACGTGGGTGGTGTCGCTGGCGGCTTCCAGCGCGCGGGCGGTGGCCCCGGCGTCTGTCAGGTCGGCCCGGATGGTTTCGACGCCGTCGACGAAGGTGCGCGGCAAGGCGCGCACCTGCCATTCCGGCCGCCCTTGCAGCTCGCGCACGACCGCGTTGCCGATGATGCCGCTGGCGCCGACGACCAGCGCCTTGTACTTCGTGCTCATGGAGCCTCCTGTTTCAACGATGGAGGCATCAGCATAACGCTTGGCGCGGATGGGCAGGCGGCGCCCGGCTTGCCCTGACGATTTTTTCACCACCTCTGCGCAAGCAGCGGCGAGCTGTAGCGAAATCAGCATCGAAAACGGCATCGAAAACGGTACTTAACATATGAAACGGCGCCATGAATGGCGCCGTTCTTTATTGCGGATTCTTACTGAATCCGTCCTTGCCGAATCAGTCGTTACGGACCACGATGCTCGGGAACTTGCTGCTCATGTCCTTTGCCCGTTCCGCGACCTTGACCGCCACCTTGCGCGCGATCTGCTTGTACACCGCCGCCACCGCGCCATCCGGCTCGGCCACCACCGTCGGGCGGCCGGAATCGGCCTGCTCACGGATCGACATGGTCAGCGGCAGCGCGCCGAGGAAATCGACACCGAAGTCCTGGCACATCTTCTCGCCGCCGCCATGGCCGAACACGGCTTCGGTGTGGCCGCAGTTCGAGCAGGTATGGGTGCTCATGTTTTCCACGACACCAATGATCGGAATGCCAACCTTCTCGAACATCTTGAGGCCCTTGCGCGCGTCGAGCAAGGCGATGTCCTGGGGCGTGGTGACGATCACGGCGCCGGTGACCGGCACTTTTTGCGACAGGGTCAGCTGGATGTCGCCGGTGCCTGGCGGCATGTCGACGATCAGGTAATCCAGCTCGCGCCAGTTGGTTTGCTCGAGCAATTGCTGCAACGCTTGCGTGACCATCGGGCCGCGCCAGACCATCGGCTCGTCGGGGTCGATCATGAAGCCGATCGACGACACCTGCACGCCGTGGTTTTCCAGCGGCTCCATCGACTTGCCGTCGATGCTTTCCGGACGCGCATTGATACCCAGCATCATCGGCTGCGACGGACCGTAGATGTCGGCGTCCAGGATGCCGACGCTGGCGCCTTCGGCGGCCAGGGCCAGGGCCAGGTTGACGGCGGTGGTCGACTTGCCGACGCCGCCCTTGCCCGACGCCACGGCAATGATGTTCTTCACGTTCGGCATGACCTTCAGGCCGCGCTGCACCGCGTGCGACAGGATCCTGGTCTGCACGCTGACGCTGACGTTGCCCACGCCGGGGAGCGCCTTGACGGCGTTCACCACGGCCGCGCGCAGCGAGGCGACCTGGCTTTTCGCCGGATAGCCGAGTTCGAGATCGAAGGCGATGTCGGCGCCGTCGACCTGGATATTCTTGACGGATTTCGAGGACACGAAGTCTTTGCCCGTATTCGGATCGACCAGCTTGGACAAGGCGGTCTTGACGTCGTCTGCAGTGATGCTCATGTAAATCTCCGGATGTGATGCGCGCAGTGTAGCAAAAAACAGGCATGCGCTCGGGTCCACCCTCCAAAACCCGGCAAAACCGGGCGAGACCACGAAATACCCCTGCGGCGTTTGGGGTAAAATGCGCACTTTCATCCTTACCTTAGCGTTTCGACCATGACCCGCAAGCTGTTCGTCACCACTGCCCTGCCCTACGCCAACGCCGCCTTCCATATTGGCCACATGATGGAATACATCCAGGCCGACATCTGGGTCCGCTATCAGCGAATGCAGCGCGATGGTGGTCAAGCGCGGCAAGTGCATTTCGTCTGCGCCGACGATACCCACGGCACGCCGATCATGATCGCCGCCGAAAAGGAAGGCATCACCCCGCAGGAATTCGTGGCAAAAATCGCCGCCGGCCGCCCGCAATACCTGGACGGCTTCCACATCGCCTTCGATAACTGGTATTCCACCGATTCGCCGGAAAACGTCGAACTCTCGCAGGGCATCTACCGTAAACTGCGCGATGCCGGGCTGATCGTCACCAAGACCGTCGACCGTTTCTACGATCCTGTGAAAGGCATGTTCCTGGCCGACCGCAACATCAAGGGCGAATGCCCGACCTGCCACGCCAAGGACCAGTACGGCGACAACTGCGAAGTCTGCGGCGCCGCCTACCAGCCGACCGAGCTGATCAACCCGTTCTCGGTGTTCACCGGCTCGACCCCGATCCTGAAACCGTCGGAACAGTATTTCTTCAAGCTGTCCGACCCGCGCTGCTTCGCCTTCCTGAAGGAATGGCTGAACACCCCGGGCCGCCTGCAGCCGGAAATGGTCAATAAAGTCTCGGAGTGGCTGGGCGACGCCGGCGAAAAGCTGGCCGACTGGGATATTTCGCGCGACGCGCCTTATTTCGGCATCCCGATTCCCGATGCGCCGGGCAAGTTCTTCTATGTGTGGCTGGACGCGCCGGTCGGCTACCTGGCCTCGCTGAAGAATTATTTCGACAAGAATGGCCTCGATGTCGACGCCTTCCTGAACGATCCGGACGCCGAGCAGGTCCACTTCATCGGCAAGGACATCGTCTCCTTCCACCTGCTGTTCTGGCCGGCGATGCTGAATTTTTCAGGCCACCCGATCATCGACAAGCTGAAAGTCGCGGTCCACGGCCACCTGACCGTGAACAACGAAAAAATGTCCAAATCGCGCGGCACCGGCATTTCGCCGCTGCGCTACCTGGAACTGGGCATGAACCCGGAATGGCTGCGCTATTACCTGGCCTTCAAGCTGAATGCCAAAGTCGAAGACCTGGATTTCAACGGCGACGATTTCGTGGCGCGCGTGAACAGCGACTTGATCGGCAAGTACGTGAACATCGCCAGCCGCTGCGCCGGTTTCATCGCCAAGAAATTCGACGGCAAGCTGGCCTCGGAACTGTCGGATAACGCCAAGGCCTGGATTGCGAAAGCCTTGACGGTCGATGGCGCCGAGCGCCAGGTGAGTATCGCCGCCGCCTTTGAAGCACGCGAATACGGCCGCGCCCTGCGCGAGATCATGGAGATCGCCGACATCACGAACCAGTTCGTCGACGAGAACAAGCCCTGGCTGCTGGCCAAGGACGAAGCAAAAGTGGCCGAGCTGCACGACGTCTGCACCACGGCCCTGATCCTGTTCCGCCAGCTGACCGTGATGCTGTCGCCGGTGCTGCCGCAGGTGGCCGACCGCGTGGCCGAATTCCTGGGCGACGCCGGCTTCAGCTGGGCGGACACCGAGGGCGCCGCCGCCTACAGCACCATGCTTGGCCGCAGCATCGGCGCCTACAGCCACCTGATGCAGCGCGTCGACGCCAAGATGATCGAGAATCTGTTCGACCGTCCAGCGCCGAACCCGGCATCGGATGCGGTGCCGGAAGCGGCCCCTGCCGCCAATGCCGCTGTCGACGCCGCGCCGGCCGCCAGCGAGATCGAAGAACTGGCCCCGGAAATCTCGATCGACGATTTCGCCAGGATCGATCTGCGCGTGGCCAGGATCGTCAACTGCGAACACGTGGAAGGCGCCGGCAAGCTGCTGCGCCTGACCCTGGACGTGGGCGAAGGCCGCCACCGCAACGTATTCTCGGGCATCAAGTCGGCTTTCAAGCCGGAAGACCTGGTCGGCAAGCTGACGGTGATGGTGGCGAACCTGGCGCCGCGCAAGATGAAGTTCGGCGTGTCCGAAGGCATGGTCCTGTGCGCATCGAGCGCCGATGAAAAGGCGAACCCGGGCCTCTACCTGCTCGACCCGATGCCGGGCGCGACCCCGGGCATGCGCATTCGCTAAGCGCCGACAACAAGCGCCGGCCCGTTCCACGCTATAACAGGCTCCCCACTCCTCGGCCCTGGCATGCGCATTCCACGGGCCGAGGCGGCGTTATAATGCCGTGTTTTATCCAGAAACTTCGCGCCTGAGACGCCCCCTACAAACTCTTTTGATAGGCAGATAATAAAATGACCGAACTCAATCCCCTCCGCCATATCCCGCAAGCCAACGCCTTCCGCAAGGGCGACGTCTTCGTCCTGTTCGGCGAACTGTTCGGCCGCGGCTATGTGAACGGCCTGATCGATGAGGCACGCGCGGCCGGCATGACGATCGTCGGCATCACCGTCGGCCGCCGCGACGACAGCGGCGCCCTGCGCGCCCTGAGCACGGAAGAACACGCCGAAGCCGAAGAGAAACTGGGCGGCCGCATCATCAACGTGCCGCTGATGGCCGGTTTCGACATGGATGCGCCCGAGGGCGAACAGAATCCGACTGAAATGCTGTCGGGTATCACCCTGAAAAGCTGGCAGGAAGACAAGCTGGACTGGGAAAAGATCGAGCGCTGCCGCGAAGCCGGCGTGCGCCGCTTCACCGCGTCCGCCGCCCAGGTCATGGCCGAGATCGACAAGCTGGTGCCGGACGGCGCGAACGTCTTCTTCGCCCACACCATGGCTGGCGGTATTCCACGCATCAAGGCCTTCCTGGCCATTGCCAACCGCATCTACAAAGGCCGCGGCGAGCGCTTCATGTCCTCGCGCGCCCTGCTCGACAGCGATCTTGGCAAGCTGATCCTGATGAACTTCGACGAAGTCAGCGCCAACACCCTGAAGTACCTGATCGATGCGTCGAGCGCGATCCGCGCGCGCGTGACGCAAGCCGGCGGCGAAGTGCGCTACACCGCCTACGGCTACCACGGCACCGAGATCCTGATCGGCGGCGACTACCAGTGGCAGACCTACACCAACTACACCCAGGGCTACGCCAAGATGCGCCTGGAAAGTATCGCCGAGGCCGCCTGGAAGTCGGGCGTGGCCGCGACCGTGTTCAACTGCCCGGAAATCCGCACCAACTCGTCCGACATCTTCGTGGGCGTGGAACTGTCGCTGTTCCCGCTGCTGACCGCGTTGAAAAAAGAAGGCGGCGGCGCATGGGCCGACCAGCAATGGGCAATCTGCCAGGAACTGCTGGGCGAAGGCACCTCGCTGCAGTCCCTGCTCGACACCATCGAGCAATACAACCAGGACAGCACCAGCGCCCAGTTCCGCAACTTCGCGGCCTGGCCAATGGACAACACCCCGGCCCTGGCCGAGGTCATGATCGGCACGTCGGAAGCCATCACCGCCCTGCACAAGGACAAGAAGGCCTTGATTACCGACCACCTGTCGAGCCTGGTGCTGGAAGGCGCCGGTCCGCTGATGTTCCATGGCGCGTCGGAAAAGATTGCACCGGTGCTGTGGCTGAACCACGACATCATCGCCCGCCAGCTGAACGCGCTGCATCCATAAACCTTGACGCCGGGACCCGCTGGGCAGAACAATCTGCCTCGCCGTCCCGGCTTTCCTTTATAGAGCAAGACAATGCCTAAATTCACCGGTTACGTTTCCGATCACACCAAGTTCATCGACGAACTGAAGTCCAAGACCCCTGGCATGGAACAGCGCCAGCAAGAAGGCCGCAACCTGCTCTGGGACAAGCTGCCGATTTCGCTCGACGAACAGGCGCGCACCGAAGAATCGCGCCTGCGCCAGCAGGCCTATCCGTACCAGAGCAAGTTCTGAGCTTAAAGGTCTAGCGGGCATGACAGCGCACGAGGCCGGCCAGGACGCGCCGGTCGACGATGCCGTGACGGATACGGCGGCGGATGCCGATACCGCCGCCGATACCGCCGCGGTCGTGGCCGCGTCAGCGGACGCTGCGCTCGACGACGCCGCCGCAGCCGCCATCGCGCGCCTGTATGGCGAGCCGCTGCTGCGCATGCCGAACGACCTGTACATCCCGCCGGACGCACTCGAAATCTTCCTCGACGCCTTCGAAGGCCCGCTCGACCTGCTGCTCTACCTGATCCGCAAGCAGAACTTCAACATCCTCGACATCCCGATGGCGCAGGTGACCCTGCAATACCTGGAATACGTCGAGCAGATCCGCAAGAGCAATCTCGAGCTGGCCGCCGAATACCTGCTGATGGCGGCGATGCTGATCGAGATCAAGTCGCGCATGCTGCTGCCCAAGCGCCAGGACGACCTGGTCGAGGACGCCGGCGACCCGCGCGCGGAACTGGTGCGGCGCCTGCTGGAATACGAGCAGATCAAGCTGGCCGCCGTGCGCATCGGCGCCATTCCCCAGGAAGGGCGCGATTTCCAGCGTCCCGCGCTGCCGGTCGAGCAAGGCCTGTCGGTGGCGCTGCCGCAGGTGGCGCCGCACGATTTGCAGCGCGCCTGGCTCGATGTGCTGCGCCGGGCGAAACTGACCCAGCACCACCGCATCGGGCGCCAGGAACTGTCGGTGCGCGAGCACATGTCGGCCATCCTGCGTACACTGCAGGCGCAGCGCTTCGTCGAATTCGGCGACCTGTTCGCGGGCCAGGAAACGGTGCCGATCGTGGTCGTGCACTTCGTCGCCCTGCTCGAGCTGGCCAAGGAAACCCTGGTCGAGATTACCCAGGCAGAGCCGTTCGCGCCCATCTATGTGCGCCTGGCGTATTCGCCGGCCTGAGCGCCGCAACCACGCACTACCGGCATCATCATTCACGTACCCAACCACCATGAAAATCATTTCCACCATTGACGAATTGCGCGACCAGCTGCGCGGCCAACTGCGCACCGCTTTCGTGCCGACGATGGGCAATTTGCACGAAGGCCATCTGTCGCTGATGCGCCTGGCGCGCAAGCACGGCGACCCAGTGGTTGCCTCGATCTTCGTCAACCGCCTGCAATTCGGCCCGAACGAAGACTTCGACAAATATCCGCGCACTTTCCAGGCCGACATCGACAAGCTGGAAAAGGAAGGCGTGTATGTCCTGTTTGCGCCGACCGAGAAAGACCTGTACCCGGAACCGCAGGAATACCGCGTCCAGCCGCCCGATATGCTGGGCAACACCCTGGAAGGCGAATTCCGCCCCGGCTTCTTCAACGGCGTGTGCACGGTGGTGACCAAGCTGTTTTCCTGCGTGCAGCCGCGGGTGGCCGTGTTCGGCAAGAAGGATTATCAGCAGCTCATGATTGTGCGCAACATGACGCGCCAGTTCGCCATGCCGACCGAGATCATCGGCGCCGAGACCTTCCGCGCCGAAGACGGCCTGGCCCTGTCCTCGCGCAACATGTACCTGTCGCCCGAAGAACGCACCGAAGCACCGGCCCTGTACCAGGCCTTGCACTTCGTCGCGGGCGAAATGCGTGCCGGCCACCTCGACATCTTCTCGGTCGAACGCGATGCCATGGCGCAATTGGCCGCACGCGGCTGGAAGCCGGACTACATCTCGATCCGCAAGCGCATCGACCTGCAGCCGCCTTCGGCCGGCGACCTGGCGCAAGGCGCGCCGCTGGTGGTGCTGGCCGCCGCCAAGCTGGGCAGCACGCGCCTGATCGACAACCTCGAGATCTGACGCGGGCGTCGGCCGCCTCACGCCGCGCCTGCGTGGAATAATTTATTCTATGCAACAGCCGGCGTGGCAGTGTATGCTGGAACCGATCCGCCTTCCTGGCCGGACACTGCCGCAAGGACTGCCGACGTGACCGACTCCCTTTCCCTCGCTCCCGCCGCACTGCTGGAGCGCATCGCCTTGGCAAACGCGCACACCATGCGCGACGCCTTCGACATCGGCGCCGCCCTGACGGCCGTGGCCGCGAGCGGCGCCATGCTCAGCGTGTATCCCGCCGCCGGCGCTCCCTTCCTCGCCCACATCGCCTCGGTCGATCCGGCCGCGCCGCGCTTCGCCCTGGTCCTCCCCGCCGCTCACGCGCTGGCCCCGGGCCGGGCCACCTTCGTCGCCCCCGTTTCCGGCGACGCCAGGCTGCAGTTCGAGCTCGACAGCGACTGGCGCGACCTCGCCACCCTGCCCTTCCCGGGCTCCTGCCTGGTGCTCGACCGGCGTGCCCAGCCGCGCGCCGACACGGCGCTGGTCGACCATTTCACGGCACGGCTGAGCCTGCCGCAGCGCGAGGTCGAGCTGCCCCTGTGCGACTTCGCCACCGGCGGCATCGGCATGCACGCCCAGCCGCACACCGCCGCCGCCCTGCATGTCGGACAAAAGCTGACCAAGGTGCGCCTGCAGCTGGGCCCGGCGCTGTCGATCGTCGCCGATCTCGAAGTGCGCATGCTGCGCCCCTTCCGCAGCTATCTGCTGGGCGAGCAAGTGCAAGTCGGCTGCCGCTACGACCGCATCGAAATGGAACTGCACAGCCGGGGTTGACGTTGACGTCGTAGGGTGGGCTCGAGCGCCTTGCGCGGCCCGGCCCACCTACAAAACCGACAGCCGGCGGGGGTCAGGCGGTGACGGCTTGCGCCCAGGCCAGGGCGTTCAGGTGGGCTTTGTTGACTTCCGTCGGGCTGAGGTTCAGGCCGGCGGCCAGGGAGCCGACCAGGTTCGAGCTCAGTTCGCAGGCTTCGGCCAGGGCCAGGTAGGGGCCGTAGGTGCCTTCGCGCGCCAGCAGGGCCTTGACGACTTCGGTCGGCAGCGGGATGGTGTCGAGGACTTCCTTCATCGGCAGGCCGAGCAGGCGGTCGAGCAGCGAGAACATGCCGGCGACGAACAGGTTTTCGCCTTCAGCCCCGGGCAGCGCGTGCAGGCCCAGCAGTTCGGTCAGACGCCCGCGCACCACCGCCGTTTCCATCAGCACCGGTGAATAGCCGCTGGTGCTGGCGCTCGCCAGCAGCAGGGTCAGCCAGCGGTACAGCGGCGCGTAGCCCATCAGGGCGATGGCCTGGCGGATCGACTGCACCTCGCGCCCGGCGCCGAAGCCGGCCGAGTTAATGTTGCGCAGCAGTTTATAGGTGAGCGCCGGGTCGCGCTTCAGCACGCTCTCGAGCTTGGGGATGTCCTCGTTGTTCTGCACCATCTGCATCAATTGCAGGATGGTGGTCTGGGCCGGATTCAGGCCCTTCACGGGGTTGCCCGGGCGCGGGGTCAGGTGCAGCTTGCCGACAAAGGCTTCCAGCCCGAGCGTGGCGCAGGCGTCGTAGTCGATCCAGTTGCTGACCGGGCGGCCCACCATGCGCAAGCTGGCCTGCTTGGCGGCCGCATAGGTACGCGCCTGCTCGGCCACGTTGATGCCGGCAAAGCGCATCTCGACGTGCGAGGCGTAGGGCGCGAGCGCCTTGGTGATGTGGCCGACGTCGAGGCCGCGGATCGAGATGCCGATGCCGCCGGCGCGCACGGCCTGGACGGCGGCGCGGGTATTCGGGTCCATCAGGGTGCGCGCCTGCAGGCTCAGCACGGTGCGCTCGGGCGGCAGCGCAAACAGCGCGTCGGTCGAGAGCATGGCCGGCACGGCGTCGAGGAAAAGGACTTTGTCACGCAGCAGCCAGCCCTGCTCTTCGTGCTGGACGTGCGCGGCGACGAAGCCGACCAGCTCTTCGAGGTCGGCGTCCTGCACGGGGCGTCCGCCCTGCTGCTGCCAGAGCAGCTCGTAGCCGATGACGCGCTGCCCGGCGTCGAGCAGCGGTTCGCGAACAATGTAGTTTGTGTGGTGCATGGAATCGGTCGCGAAGATGACGGTACGTCGCTTGGCGGGCGCCCCGGGTCAGAACCCCAGACTGTCGAGCAGGTCGTCGACCTGGCCCTGGTCGGCCACGACGTCGGTATTGCCTTCCGGCTTGATCTGCGGACCGTTCAGCAAGCCGCTGTCGATCTCGCGCTTGATTTCGCTCGGGGCGAAATCGACCAGCACTTGCACCAGCTGCTTTTCCAGGTCTTGCGCGATCGAGGTGATCTTGCCGATCACCTGCCCGGTCAGGTCCTGGAAGTCCTGGGCCATCATGATGTCCATCAGCTGGCCGCGGGTGGCGGCCGCCGCTTGCTCGGACTCGGCCAGCGCCGCCATCGTGCGCTGCGCGAGCGCACGCCAGTCGGGCTCGCCCTGGCTTTCCGTACCCAGCAGGGCCTGCCATTCGCCGCGCAGGGCGCTGCTGCGGCTTTCGATGCCGTCCTGCAAAGGACCAGCCGCATCGGTGGCATCGAGCACGCGCTTGGCGGATTGCTCGGACAGCCGCGCGACGTAGTCGAGGCGGTCGCGCGCATCGGGGATGTCGCTGGCGGCCTTTTCGACCAGTTTGTCGAGGCCGAGGCCACGCAGGCTGTCGTGCAGCGCGCGCGTCATGTGGCCGATGCGGCTCAGCACCACTTCATTGGGCGCCGCCGCGTCGAGCGAATGCGCTGCCATGTCAGGCCTTTTCCATCTTCTCGAAGATCTTGTTCAGCTTCTCGTCGAGGGTCGCGGCCGTGAACGGCTTGACCACGTAGCCGCTGGCGCCGGCCTGGGCCGCGGCGATGATGTTTTCCTTCTTGGCTTCCGCGGTCACCATCAGCACCGGCAACTTGCTCAGCGCCGGATCGGCACGGATGTGCTGCAGCATGGTCAGCCCGTCCATATTGGGCATGTTCCAGTCCGAGACGACGAAGTCGAACTGCTCGCTGCGCAGCTTGGCCAGCGCCATGACGCCGTCTTCGGCTTCGTCGACATTCGCGTAACCCAGTTCCTTCAACAAGTTCCGGACGATGCGGCGCATCGTCGAGAAATCGTCAACAACCAGGAAACGCATCTTTGGATCAGCCATGAATTACTCCGTTGATTCTTCTACTATGGTTAGTGTGGCTTGAGGTGCTGCGACAAGCAATCTCAAGGATAGCATTTTTGTTGCCGTGCGGCGACAAAACCAGCGGAAAAGAGCCGAAAGCGCATCAAACCCGCAACGCTCTTCCGCCTTGCGCCGCCAGTTGCCCGAGCACCAGGCCCGGCAAGGCGTTCAGGGGCGCCACTTCGTGGGCGGCGCCGATGGCAATGGCTTCGCGCGGCATGCCGAACACCACGCACGACGCCTCGTCCTGGGCGAAATTGTGCGCCCCCGCGTTTTTCATATCAAGCATACCAGCAGCGCCGTCTTTTCCCATGCCCGTCAGGATCACGCCGACCGCGTTCTTGCCGGCCGCCACGGCCGCCGAGCGAAACAGCACGTCCACCGAAGGCCGGTGCCGGTTCACCGGGTCGGTCTGCTCGATTTTCGTCATGTAGTTGGCGCCCGAGCGCGTCAGCAGCAGGTGCGAGTGGCCCGGCGCGATGTAGGCGTGGCCGGGCAGGATGCGCTCGTTGCCGGCTGCCTCCGAGACGCTGATGCGGCACAGCGAATCGAGGCGCCGCGCGAACGAGGTGGTAAAGCCTTCCGGCATGTGCTGGGCGATCAGGATGCCCGGGCAGTCCGACGGCATCTGCATCAGGAATTCGCGGATCGCCTCGGTGCCGCCGGTGGAAGCGCCGATGATGATGAGTTTTTCCGAAGAAATCAGGGGGCTGCGCAGGGATTGCAAGGTGGGCGTGGACGGGTTTTGTTGCACGGTACGGGCCTTGACACGGGCACGGGCCGCGGCGCGGATCTTGTCGGTAATCAGTTCGGTATATTCTCGCATACCGGTCTGGATCGAGATTTTCGGCTTGGTGACGAAGTCGACCGCGCCGAGTTCGAGCGCGCGCATCGTGATTTCCGAGCCGCGCTCGGTCAGCGACGACACCATCAAGACCGGCATCGGGCGCAGGCGCATCAGCTTTTCCAGGAAGTCGAGGCCATCCATCTTCGGCATCTCGACGTCCAGGGTCAGCACGTCGGGGTTGTGTTTCTTGATCAGTTCGCGGGCCACGAGCGGGTCGGGCGCGGTGGCCACGACTTCCATGTCGGCTTGCGAATTCACGATCTCGCTCATCACGCTGCGGATCAGTGCCGAGTCGTCGACGATCAGTACCTTGATTTTCATCGGCTTTCCTTTCGGGGTCAGAACAAGTCGATGTCGCCGCCAACGGGCTCGACCTTGAGACGCTTGGCGTAGTCGAGCTCGCGCTTGGCCAGCGTATCGTTCTGGGTTTGCATCAGTTTCTTGACCAGCACCTTGCCCGTGCGCGGGAAGAAATACACCTTGCGCGGGTAGATGTCGTTCAGGTCCTCGGCCAGCACCGGAATCCGCTCCGTCTTCAGGAACTGCATCACGAAGGCGGCATTCCGTTCGCCCACGTTCATCGCGGTGAAGCCGCGCAGCACGGCGCCGCCGCCGAAGACCTTGGCTTCCAGGTGCTCGCGCCGGGCGCCGGCTTTCAGCAGATCGTTGATCAGCACTTCCATGGCAAACGTGCCATAGCGCATCGAGGCCGACACCGGGCTGCCGCCATCGCCGCCGCCATCGGGCAGCATGAAGTGGTTCATGCCGCCCAGGCCGGTCACGCGGTCGCGGATGCAGGCCGACACGCAGGAACCGAGCACGGTCACGATCAGCATGTTCTTGCCGGTGTAGTAATACTCGCCTGGCAAAATCTTTGCCGCATCAACATCGAAGGTACGGTCGTAGTAGACGTTGGTGGCGAACTGGCTATTCGAAGGCATGGGGTTTCCGGGGTGACGCGCGCATCAGGCGCGGCGGTCGGTGAGTTCGTAGACCGTCTTGCCGCGCAGGCGCAGCGCGTCGGAAACGTAGAGGAAGTTTTCGGAATGGCCGGCGAACAGCAGCGCATGCGGCTTCATCAGCGGCACGAAGCGCGCCAGGATCTTACGCTGGGTCTCTTTATCAAAATAAATCATGACGTTGCGGCAAAAGATCGCATCGAATTGCCCGCTCACCGGCCAATGGTCCGCAAGCAAATTCAGCTGCCGGAAGCTGACCAGCTGGCGCAGTTCGGGGCGCACCCGGACCATGCCTTCGTGGCGGCCCTTGCCGCGCAAGAAGAAACGCTTCAGGCGCTCGGGCGGCATCTTTTCCACACGGTCGTCACCGTAGACGCCTTCGCTGGCCGTGGCCAATACGTTGGTGTCGATGTCGGTGGCGATGACCTGCACCGGCGGCGTGAGCGTATTGAAGGCTTCGCACAGGGTCATGGCGATCGAGTACGGCTCTTCGCCGGTCGAGCTGGCCGAGCACCACACGGTCAAGGGCTCGCCCGGGCGTGCGCGCAGGCGCGCCGCGTGTTCGGCCAGCAACGGGAAGTGGTGGGCTTCGCGGAAGAACGAGGTCAGGTTGGTCGTCAGCGCGTTCGTGAACGACTCCCATTCGTCGCTCATGCGGCCCGCTTCCAGGTCGTCGAGGTATGTCGCGAACGACTGGATGCCGGTCGCGCGCAGGCGCCGCGCCAGGCGGCTGTAGACCATTTCCTGCTTGCTGTCGGCCAGCGAGATGCCGGCCTGGCGGTAGATCAGCGCGCGCACGCGCTCGAAGTCGCCGCGCGTGAAGTCGAATTCCTTGACGGTGTCGGATTTTTGTAACGGCACTTTGCCTTACCTTCGTGTTCGTTGCGGGCACGAAGCCCGCGTCATGCGATGCTCAGCGCCGTTGGTGTTTGCTTAAGCCGCCAGCTTGTCGATCAAGCCCATTTCCGGCGAAGACATCAGGCGGTCGATGTCGACCAGGATCAGCATGCGCTCGTCGACCGTGCCCAGGCCGATCAGGTAGTCGGTGCTGAAGGCGCTGCCCATGTCCGGGGCCGGCTTGATCTGCTCAGGGGTGAGCGTCGTCACGTCCGAGACGCTGTCGACCACCATGCCCATCACGCGGCCGCCGATGTTCAGGATGATGACCACGGTGAACTGGTCATAGGTCGGTTCGCCCAGGTTGAACTTGATGCGCATGTCGACCACCGGGATGATGATCCCGCGCAGGTTGATCACGCCCTTGATGAATTCCGGCGCGTTGGCGATGCGGGTCACGGCTTCGTAGCCGCGGATTTCCTGCACTTTCAGGATGTCGATCCCGTATTCTTCCGAGCCCAGGGTAAAGGCCAGGTATTCGAGGCCGGCGTCGCCGCCCTGGCTCTGGATCGTTTGCGTCATGGACATGTTGTTTCCTTTGTAAATTGGTCTTGGGTTCAGGTGGCCAGCGCTTCGTCGGCCACCTGGCGCGAGGAACGCACCAGCGCCGCCACGTCGAGGATCAGCGACACGCCGCCGTCGCCCAGGATGGTGGCGCCGGAAATGCCGTTCACCTTGCGGTAGTTCGCTTCCAGGTTCTTCACCACCACATGTTGCTGGCCCACCAGGTCGTCGATCAGCAGCGCGGCGCGCTTGCCTTCGGATTCGAGGATCACCACGATGCCGTCGGCCGCTTCCCGGGCGCGCGGCGCGATGCCGAACACGGTATGCAGGGCGATCAGCGGCAGGTATTCGCCGCGCACCTTCAGCACCTGGCCGCGGCCGGCGATGTCGCGGATGTCTTCGCGGCGCGGCTGCAGGGACTCGACGACGTAGCCCAGTGGAAGGATATAGATTTCTTCGCCGCAGCGGATGGTCATGCCGTCCAAAATGGCGAGCGTCAACGGCAACGAGATCGAAATCGTGGTACCGAAGCCACGCGCGGAGCGGATGTCGACCGCGCCGCCCATGGCCGTGATATTGCGTTTGACAACATCCATGCCGACGCCGCGGCCCGACACGTCGGTGACGATCTCGGCCGTGGAAAAGCCCGGCGCGAAGATCAGTTGCCAGACCTCGCTGTCGCTCATCGTGTCGGACACGGCCAGGCCGTTCTGCGCGGCCTTCGCCAGGATGCGCTCGCGGTTCAGGCCGGCGCCATCGTCGGCCACTTCGATGACGATGTTGCCGCCCTGGTGGCCGGCCGACAGGAACAGGCGCCCTGCTTCCGACTTGCCCGCTGCCGCGCGCGCTTCCGGCATCTCGATGCCGTGGTCGATGCTGTTCCGCACCAGGTGGGTCAGCGGATCGACGATGCGCTCGATCAGGCCCTTGTCGAGCTCGGTCGCGGCGCCGTGGGTGATGAAATCGACCTTCTTGCCGAGTTTTCCGGCCAGGTCGCGCACCATGCGCGGGAAGCGCGAGAATACGAAGTCCATCGGCATCATGCGGATCGACATCACGGCTTCCTGCAGTTCGCGCGTATTGCGCGTCAACTGGGACACCGAGGACAGCAGGCGCTCGTGCAGCATCGGGTCGAGTCCGCCGCTGCGCTGCTCGATCATGGCTTGCGTGATCACCAGCTCGCCGATCAGGTTGATGAGTTGATCGACTTTTTCCACCGAGACCCGGATCGACGAGGATTCTCCCGCTTTTGCTTCCGCCCCTTTTTCGTCTTTCTTGCCGGCCTTCTTTTCGGTGTCGTGCGCGGAGGCTTCGCCCGCGGCGGCCGCCTGCGGCGCGCGCGGCTCGATGCCTGGCGCATCGATGCCGGCCAGCGCGCGGATCTGCTCGATCGGCTGGAAGAAACCGTAGCCGCACTCATCGCCGGACTGCTCGGCGCTGGCCGCCACGTCGTCGGCCGGGTCGAAGAAGCCATAGCCCTGCTCGGCCTCGATGCGGGCGCGCTCGGCGGCCTCGATGGCGCGCTGTTCAGGGGTCAGCGGCGGCGCTTCGAAGATCTTCAGCTCGCCCGGATCGAGCACGAAGGAGCAGATGGCGACGATGTCGTCCAGGCTTTCGTGGGTGGTGATGATCAGGGCGCTGCGCCCGCCCGCGAGCGGCGTGACCGAGACCCGGCCCATCAGGCCGAGCTCGTCCACCAGCGCATTCACGTCGCGCTGCGCGACGCTGGGCAGCTCGATCTTGTAGCGGTGCGCGCCCTCGCCGGTGTGGGCCTTGGTTTCGGCATGCAGGAAGGACGGCGCCACGATCGAGGCCGCCGGCACCAGGCCTTCGGACAGGTCGTGCAGCATCATGCGCACGTTGGCAACCGTGTCCTGGTCGACGGCGGCGCCATTCCGGTGGCCGTCGAGCTGCATCTTGAGGGTGTCTTTCGCGGCCAGGAAGGCGTCGACGTGCTGCGCCGTGAGCGCCATCTCGCCCTTGCGAATCCGGTCGAGCAGGGATTCGAGCACGTGCGTGACTTCGCTCATGTCGGTGATGCCGAAGGTCGAGGCGCCGCCCTTCACGGAGTGGGCGGTGCGGAAGATGGCGTTCAGGTCTTCGGCGTCGGGTGCGGCCACGTCGACCGCCAGCAGCAGCCGTTCCATTTCGGCGAGCAGCTCTTCGGCTTCGTCGAAAAAGACCTGGTAAAACTGGCTGATGTCGATCGTCATGACAAGTTCCGTTGCAGTGGGCGACGCATGCGCATCAACCGATCACTTTTTTGACGACCTCGATCAGGCGCTGCGGGTCGAACGGCTTGACCAGCCAGCCGTTGGCGCCGGCCGCACGGCCTTTCGATTTCATTTCGTCCGAGGATTCGGTGGTCAGCATCAGGATCGGCACCTTCTGGTACTCGGGCAGGCCGCGCAACTGCTTGATCAGCGACAGGCCATCCATGCGCGGCATGTTCTGGTCGGTCAGGACCAGGTCGACCACTTGCTGGCGCGCCTTGTCCAGGCCATCCTGGCCGTCGACCGCTTCCACCACCTGGTAACCGGCCGCTTTCAGGCTGAACGCCACCATCTGGCGCAGCGAGCTCGAATCGTCGACCGCGAGAATTGTTTTAGCCATCTTTTGCTCCTGCTGTTTTGTGTGCCCGGGGGATTGCCGCGGGATGGTTATGTTGGAACCGACGCTGCATCAGAACAGCTCGATGTCCCCGCTTTCGAGATGCTGTTGTTCGACCGACTTGCGCAGCACGCTGCGCAGTTCGAGCGACTGGATCGCCAGCGCCATGCTGACCTTGCCCAGGCGCTCGACGATTTCCTCGCTCTCGGTCTCAGGATGGATGCTGGCGCCGTGTTCGTCCAGCGTGCCGAGAAAGTCGCGCAGTCCCGTGACCCGCTTCAAGGTGCGCTCGATCAGCTGGCTGGTCATGTCCTGAAACTGCATGCTGGTGATCGCCGTGTTCACGTGGGTGCCGATTTCACCCGACATGGCGGCCAGCGCGGCGCTGTCTTCCTCGCTCGGCTTGCCGCCGGCCAGCAGGCGGTCGATGGCGGCCTGGCGTTCGCCGACCGCGCTATGGATCGCCATGAAGCTGCTGGTCAGCTTGTCGATGGCTTCTTCCAGCAGCAAATTGGTCTGCAGCAGGTCGGTCTCGACCTCGCTCAGGTGGCGCCGCCCGTGTACGGACACGCCCGACAGCAAGCGTTTCACGTGCGAGCCGAGTATCTTTTTTCTTGTCATTATGGTCCTCCTGTCTGTCGCGCTGCTTATTTTGCCGGTGCGCCGGCCGGCGCATTCGTGGCCGCGGCGACGGCCTGCGTTGCCGCTTCGCTATTCTGGGCCGGCACGTCGAGCGTGGCGGCGTCGCGCATCACGGCGTCTTCGGTGCGCTTGTTCATGACGATGATGCTGATGCGGCGGTTGATCGGGTTGAACGGGTCGGCGCGGTCGAGCGGCGCGGCCGCCGCCAGGCCCACCACGCGCAGGATTTTTTCATCGGCCAGGCCGCCCTGCACCAGCGCGCGGCGCGAGGCGTTGGCGCGGTCGGCCGAGAGTTCCCAGTTGCTGTAGCCGGCGTCGCTGTAGTACGGCGTCGAATCGGTGTGGCCCGACAGGCCGATGCGGTTCGGCACGTCGTTCAGCACCATGCCCAGCACGTGCAGGATGTCGTCGGTATAGGGCTGCAGCGTGGCTTTCGCCATCGCGAACATCGGGCGGTTCTGCTCGTCCACGATCTGGATGCGCAGGCCTTCGCTGGTGATGTCGAGCAGCAGCTGGTTCTTGTATTTCTTCAGGGTTTCGTTGGCGTCGATCACCGACTCGAGGCGCGCCTTCAGGCCGCGCAGGCGGTCGCCCTCGGCGCGCTCGACGGCGGCCTTGGCGGCGTTCAGGTCATAGGTCTTGTTTTCGGGCGGGGTGTCGCCCTTCTTCACCTGGCCGTTACGGCGCGTCAGGTCGGTGCCGCCGCCCTTGATGACCGACGAGCTGTCGCCCGAGCCCGAGCCGCCCGACATCGCCACCTTCAGCGGGGTCTTGAAGAATTCCGAGATGCCATCGAGGTCGCCCTTGGCCGTCGAGCCAAGCAGCCACATCAGCAAGAAGAAAGCCATCATCGCCGTCACGAAGTCGGCGTAGGCGATCTTCCAGGCGCCGCCATGGTGTCCGCCACCAGACTTCTTGATCTTCTTGACGATGATCGGACGCATTCCTTCGTCGGCCATGGGTATTCGCGCAGGTAGTGTTTAAAGGGTAGCGTGCAAGAAGCGGGCGTGCTTACTTGCCCTTGGATTTCTTGATGTGCTCTTCCAGCTCGGCAAAGGTCGGACGCTCGGTCGAGTACAGCACCTTGCGGCCGAATTCCACGGCCAGGGCCGGGGCATAGCCGTTCAGGCTGGCCAGCAGGGTCACCTTCACGGTCTGGAACATCTTGGTCGATTCTTCCAGCTTCTGTTCGAGCACGCTCGACAGCGGCGTGACGAAGCCGTAGGCCAGCAGAATACCGAGGAAGGTGCCGACCAGCGCCTTGGCGATCAGGATACCGAGTTCCGCCGGCGGGATGCCGACCGATTCCATGGTGTGCACCACGCCCATCACCGCCGCCACGATACCGAAGGCCGGCAAGCCATCGCCCAGCTTGGCGATCACGTGGGCCGGCACGTGGCCTTCCTGGTGGTGGGTCTCGATCTCGTTGTCCATCAGGTTTTCGATCTGGAAGGCGTCCATGTTGCCAGACACCATCAAGCGCAGGTAGTCGGCCATGAATTCGACGACGTGGTGGTCGGCCAGCACCAGCGGGTATTTCGAGAACAGCGGGCTCGCTTCCGGCGACTCGATGTCGCCTTCGATCGACATCAGGCCTTCCTTGCGCACTTTCGACAGCACGTCGAACAGCAGCGACATCAGTTCCATGTACATCTCTTTCGTGTACGCGGAACCCTTGAACACGGTCGGCAGCGCCTTCATCGTGGCTTTCAGGGCCTTGCCGTTGTTACCGACGAACATCGAACCCGCTGCCGCACCGCCGATCATCAGCAGTTCCAGCGGCTGGAACAATGCGGCCATGTGGCCACCGCTCGCAACGAAGCCGCCAAACACACATGCGCAGATAACGACGTAACCGATAATGACTAACAAGACACTGCTCCAGAAAGTGCCCGGACGGGCTGGACGATGCACGCATTTCCGAGACTTTGTATCTCAGAAAAAATATTTACATAGGGAACTACGACAGCTGGAACAATAGCGGGAGAATGGCCCACGGGCAAGTAAAACAGGGGCGTCTGTCGCCTAAAAGTGCCATATGTAGAGAGTTCGACCAGTGTTCGGTAGATAGAGAGATAAGGTCGGTGCGTTATCGTTAATAGCGAACTCGTAACTCATTAACATACTGCCAGGACGCATCTCTTTTTTTGCCTTGCGCCACAGCGCGGCCATGGCAGCCGGCGACAGGTAGGCGAAGACCGCGTCGTAGTCGGCGAAATCCAATGCCTCATAGTCGCCGCGTACGAAGCGCGCGCGGCTGTTGGTCAGGCGTGCACGCAGCCAGCTCGCCAGCCAGGGCAAGGGCGCCAGCTCGATGCCGGTGGCGCGGATATCGGCGCGGCGGCGCGCCAGGTCCAGCACCAGGCCGCCGAGGCCGCTGCCAATGTCGATGAAGGCGACCGGCCTATCCCGTGGCAATTGTTCGGCCACGGCATCCCAAGCGGCCTTGCCCGACGGGTAGTACGGCACCTGGGTGCGGAAAGTCGACCAGTACAGCACCAGCATGAACAGGAAGATGGCGAGGAAGAGCCAGGGCGGCAGCGCGAACTGGCTGGCGCCGAGCAGGGCCAGCGGGAACAGGAAACCGATGGCCAGCCACCAGCGCGCCAGGCGGCGCCAGGCGGTGAGCGCGGCGGCGAAGATGCCCTGGGCAAGCGCGGCAGTGAGATAGGAAGGAGCGTTGCCGGCACGGGCCAGCAAAAACACGGCGAGCAGGGTCAGCGGAAAGGCGGCCACCTGGCACAGCAAGGCCTGGACGGCGGGCGCGCGCAGGATGCGCAGCGCGCTCATCGCGCGCCCCGTGTTTCAGGAACAATCCGGGAAGACACCCGCTCAGGCGTCGGATTCGCTGCCGGCCTGCTCGGCATCGAGGGCGGCCTGGAGGGCGGCGTCCTTGGCCTTGCGCGTCTTGCCGGCGCGCGAAGGCATGTGGCACAGTCCGCACAGGTAGCCGCTGTTCAGGTCGAGGGTATTCACCACGAACTTGCCCTTGCACTTTTCGCAGGGGGCCAGCTTGAGCATGCCGCTGCTGAAAAAGCGCACCAGGGTCCAGGCGCGCGTCAGCGAGAGCAAGGGCTCTTCGCCGGGGGCGGCCGGCATCTGTTCGAGATAGAGCTTGTAGGCCTTCATCACCGCCTGGATGCCGCTGGCGCCGGCATTGTCGGCCAGGAAGTTATGAATATTGATGAACAGCGAGGAATGGATATTCGGCTGCCAGGTCAGGAACCAGTCGGTCGAGAATGGCAGCATGCCTTTCGGCGGCGACACGCCCTTCAGTTCCTTGTACAGCTTGATCAGGCGCTCGCGTGACAGCGAGACCTCGGTTTCCAGCAGCTGGAGCCGTGCTCCCAGCTGGATCAGCTCGATGGCGAGCTGGATTTCTTGCGCTTCCGATACGACGCTTTTTTTGGTCATCCTACAGCTCCGGCTACAGTCCCGGCTATCCTACACCATAGGACCGATGCCGAGTAGCGCCCGACTAGCACATCAAGCAATTTCTTCGGCTGGCTGGCCGGCCATCAGGATGGCGGCGTGCGACTGGGCCAGGGCGCGGTCCTTGGTGTGGCTGGTCAGCATCGACAAGATGGCGGTATCGTCGAAGCGGAAGCGGGCCAGCATCATGTTGCCGCCTGCAAGCTTCAGGATCTGCGCGTTGCTCATGCCTTCGATCAGGTCGGCGATGTCGGCCGAGATGCCGAGGCGGAAAATCGCGGTGACTTTGTCGGCGCGAATCATCTGCTGCGCGAGCATCAGGTAGCTCAGGTTCGCATCGCGGATTTCCGCCATCATGTCGTTTGCAGTCATTTTCCACTCTCCGTTGTTCAGGTTCTGGCAGCAGTGTGTGTTGCCAGTGAGATAGATTCTGACTGTAGAGAAACATTTGCGGAATCGGAGAGACACTGTATTTCATGTCCGCCAAAGACGACAGCATCCGTAGGAGTTTGTCTGACAAACCCTTGCGGATGCGGGAGGCGCTCCTATGAGAAGGAGGCTAGAGCGATGGTGCTGCAGGTGCTCTGTTGAAACATTTTCTTGTCGCAACTTTTTGCGGCTGTGTTGGTTAACGTCAACCAAAACGGAAACTTTAGGGTGATTCTGAGATTTTTTTCAGACTCTTTTCGCCCTACTGATTCCTTAACGGCAGCGTTTTCGAGAACTTTAGGGTTGTCGGCAAATATTTTTGAAATATTTTTCGACCTCCTTCCTGCCCCACTGACTCCTTAACGGCAGGGCCTGGCGGAACTTTAGGGTGCGGTGCAAAAAAAATTTGAAATATTTTTTGCACCGTCTTGCTACACTGCCCGCCGAACACCTATCTGCCTATACAAGCAAACGGATCACATGAGCGCATCGACTTCCACCTCCGCCTTCACGATTACCCGCGCCGATTGCCAGGCGCGCGACGCCCACGACCCGCTGGCGCCGCTGCGCGCGCGCTTCGACCTGCCGGCCGGCGTCATCTACCTGGACGGCAACTCCCTCGGCGCCCGTCCGCGCGCCGCCCTGGCCCGCGCCCAGGACGTCATCGCGCGCGAATGGGGGCAAGACCTGATCAAGAGCTGGAACACGGCCGGCTGGTTCGACCTGCCCAAGCGCCTCGGCAACCGGCTGGCGCCGCTGGTCGGTGCGCATGCCGATGAGGTCGTGGTCACCGACACCACCTCGCTGAACCTGTTCAAGGCGCTGGCCGCGGCTGTCCACATCCAGGCCGAGGGCGGCACGGCTGGCCGCCGCGTCATCGTCACCGAGCGCAGCAACTTCCCGACCGATATCTATATGGCCGAAGGATTGACGCGCTGGCTCGAGCGCGGCTACCGCGTGCGCCTGGTCGATTCGGTGGACGAACTGCCGGCCGCCATCGACGCCGACTGCGCCGTCGTCATGCTCACCCACGTGAATTACCGCACCGGCTACCAGCACGACATGGCCGCCCTCAGCCGCCATGCCCACGAGAACGGCGCACTGATCGTCTGGGACCTGGCCCACTCGGCCGGCGCGGTGCCGGTCGACCTGCATGGCGCCGAGGCCGACTTCGCCGTTGGCTGCACCTATAAATACCTGAACGGCGGCCCCGGCGCGCCGGCCTTTATCTGGGTGCCGCGGCGTCACCAGGCGCGGTTCCAGCATCCGCTGTCGGGCTGGTGGAGCCATGCCCAGCCCTTCGCCATGGCGCACGGCTTCACGCCCTGCGACGGCATCGGCCGCGCCCTGTGCGGCACCCAGCCGGTGGTGTCGCTGGCCATGGTCGAGTGCGGGCTGGAAGTGTTCGAGGAAACCAGCATGGAGGCGATCCGCGCCAAGTCGCTGGCCCTGACCGACTTGTTTATCGCCCTGGCCGAGTCGCGCTGCGCCGGTCACCCGCTGGGCCTGGTGACGCCGCGCGACCATGCCCGGCGCGGCAGCCAGGTCAGCTTTACCCACCCGCACGGCTATGCGGTGATGCAGGCCCTGATTGCGCGCGGCGTGATCGGCGACTACCGCGAGCCCGAAATCATGCGCTTCGGCTTCACGCCGCTGTACACGTCGTATACGGAGGTATGGGACGCGGTCGCGATCCTGAAGGACCTCCTCGACCGTGAAGACTACGATGTACGCGCCGAACGCGGCGCCGTTACCTGACACAGGGAGGCAGCCATGAGCGACATGCACGACATGAACGATAAGCCGGCCGCATGGCACGGCGCCAAGATGGACTTCAAGGAATCGATGAGCTACGGCGACTACCTGGGCCTGGGGCAAATCCTGTCGGCCCAGCACCCGCTGTCGCCGAACCACAACGAAATGCTGTTCATCATCCAGCACCAGACCAGCGAACTCTGGGTCAAGCTGATGCTGCACGAGATGCAGGCCGTGCGCGTGCACCTGCGCGCCGGCGAACTGCCGCCCGCCTTCAAGATGCTGGCGCGGGTGGCGCGCATCATGGACCAGCTGGTGCATGCCTGGGACGTGCTGGCGACGATGACGCCGTCCGAATACACGGCGATCCGCCCCTACCTGGGCGCGTCGTCCGGCTTCCAGTCGCATCAGTACCGCGAACTCGAATTCATCCTCGGGAACAAGAACGCGAACCTGCTGGCCGTGCACGAAAAGAACCCGCCGGCCCACGCCATCCTCGACCGCGAACTGCGCCTGCCATCGGTCTACGACGAAGCGGTGATGCTGCTGGCGCGCGCCGGCTTTGACATCGCGCCCCAGCGGCTGGAGCGCGACTGGACCCTGCCGACCGAGCACGACGACTCGGTGAAGGCAGCCTGGCTGGCGGTCTACCAGGACCCATCGCGCCACTGGGCCCTGTACGAACTGGCCGAGAAGCTGGTCGACCTGGAAACCGCCTTCCGCTTCTGGCGCTTCCGCCATGTGACCACGGTGGAACGCATCATCGGCTTCAAGACCGGCACCGGCGGCACGGCCGGCGTGAGTTACCTGCGCAAGATGCTCGACGTGGTGCTGTTCCCGGAGCTGTTCGCGCTGCGCACGGCGCTGTGACGGGCGCGCCTTTTCGCCAGCGCGTAGAATGGCCGGGACGACACTCAGCGGAGGCTTCATGGATTGCGACGTTCTGACCCTGGCCGGCCTGTGGAATTCCGGGCCGCAGCACTGGCAAACCCTGTGGGAAGCGCGCCACCCGCAGCTGCGGCGCGCCGAGCACCGCGACTGGAACAATCCGGTGCGCGACGAATGGGTGGCCGAACTCGATGCCGCCGTCGCGGCCTGCCGCGGCGCGCCCATCCTGGTGGCGCACAGCCTGGGCTGCATCCTGGCGGCGCACTGGGCGCATTCCGGCTCGCCGCTGCGCGCCGCCGGCGCGCTGCTGGTGGCGCCGAGCGATGTCGAGGCGAGTTCGTATCCGATCGCCGCCAACGGCTTCGCGCCGGTGCCGATGGCCAGGCTGCCGTTTCCCTGCATCGTGGTGGCGAGCAGCGACGATCCCTTCGTCACGCGCGACCGGGCGCGCGCCTTTGCCGAGGCCTGGGGGGCGCGGTTTGTCGAGATTGGCGCGGCGGGGCATGTGAATGCGGATAGCGGGTATGGGGAATGGCCTGAAGGTGAGCGCATCTTGCTCGACTTCTGCGCTCAATTGCAGGGGTGAGTTTCGACGTCACCGGGAGCGGAATGCGGGCGCGGTGGGGCTGTTGCCTGTTACGTTAATGGCAGCTTGAATCCGCGTAGGCAGTGGGGCTGGCTACATGCCAACAGCCCCACCAATGCGAGCCCATCCTCCCGCGACCCTCGCGCACCGCGCTCCTCATTTCCGCACACGGACGCCCCCAGCCCAGCCTGGGTTATGATGCCCTTTCCGCCCACCCCGCGCACCCCATGGCCCCTATCGCTGCCCCAGCCGCTCCGCTAGCGCGTCCGCTGTCGCTGTATCTCGACTGCTGCCGGCTGCTGGCGGCGCTGCTGGTGGTGGCCAGCCACTACGGCCCCCACGGCGCGATCACGCGCTACGCCGACGGCTGGGTGCCAAACCTGGGCCGCGAAGCGGTGATCGTGTTCTTCGTGCTGTCCGGCTTCGTCATCGCCTACGCCACCGACTACAAGAACCCCTCGCTGCGCGCCTATGCCATCGCGCGCGCCACGCGCATCTACTCGGTGGCCCTGCCGCTGCTGCTGGCCGCCTTTGCCGCCTCCTTCGCCCTCGCCTGGTGCGGCCGGGTGCCGGCGCAGCAGTTGTACGAGGCGGCCAAGCCCTGGCTGTATGTGCCGCTGCACCTGCTGTTCATGGGCGAGCTGTGGACCATCTCGGAACCGCCGCCGCTGCTCGGGCCTTACTGGTCGCTGGGGTATGAGGTCTGGTATTACGTGCTGTTCGGGGCCGCCTTTTATTTGCGCGGGGTCCGGCGGGTGCTTGCCGTGGGATCGCTGCTGCTGTTGGTGGGGCCGAAACTGTGGCTGCTGCTGCCGGTGTGGGCAAGCGGAGTGTGGCTGTATCGCTGGCAAAAGGCGCATGTGATTGCGCGGCGCACGGCGCTGTGCGGGTGGGTGGCCAGCTTCGTCCTGCTGGCGGTATTCAAGCTGACTGGAAGCGATGTGTTCCTGCGCATGCTGGCGCGCGAGAGCTGGCCGTTTGCGGCGCTGCCGCTGAGGAGCGCGGACCGGTTCCTGGCCGATTATGTGGTGTGCCTGCTGGTGCTGATGAATTTCTGGTGCGCGCGCTGCGCGGGGTTTGCTGGGCTGTTGCGCATCGAGCGGCCGATACGGGTGCTGGCGTCGTACACGTTTACGCTGTACCTGGTGCATGCGCTGGTGATGGGCTTGTGGCTGCATTTGTATCGGCACGATCCGCGCAGTGCGCTGGATGTGGGGGCGCTGAGCTTGGCGATCGCGGCCGCGACCTGGGTGGTGGGGCAGTTGACGGAGCGGCGCAAGCATTGGTTCGAGGCGGGGTTCGAGCGGGCGGCGGCGTGGGTCAGGCCGGTGGGTGGGGCTTCGGTTGTCAAGTGATGCTCGCGCTTGCGGCGCTGTTGCGTGGGGCGTTACCGGTGTGCGTGGTCCGCGTGGGTACGGGCGCCCACCCTACGATCGCCGTTGGCAGCGAGATCATACGGAACCCGGATACGTGGCGTGTACCCGGGCCGCGCAAGGCACTTGCGCCCACGCGGACCATTCACACCGCTACCGTCACAGGCAACCGCCCCACCCCATCAGGATCACCGCCGTTCACCCATAAAAAAGCCGGGCACACAGCCCGGCTCCATCGAATCAAACGCGCATCACTTCGCCAGCAGCATCTCATTCAAACGCTTCACAAAACTCGCCGGATCCGCCAGGCTGCCGCCCTCGGCCAGCATGGCCTGGTCGAACAGGATATGCGACCAGTCGCCGAAGCGCGCGCCTTCGGCGTCCTCGTACTTCAGGCGCGTCACCAGCGGGTGGTTCGGGTTGATCTCGAGGATAGGCTTCGAGTCCGGCGCCGTCTGGCCGGCGGCCTTCAGCATGCGCACCAGGTTCGCCGACAGCTCGTGCTCGTCCGCCACCAGGCAGGCCGGCGAGTCGGTCAGGCGGAAGGTCACGCGCACGTCCTTGGCCTTGTCCGCCAGCGCGGTCTTCATCTTCTCGACCAGCTCCTTGTACTGGGTCTCGGTCTCTTCGTGCTCCTTCTTCTCGGCTTCGTCTTCCAGCTTGCCGAGGTCCAGGCCGCCCTTGGCCACCGACACCAGCTCCTTGCCCTCGAACTCGGTGAGGAAGGACAGCATCCATTCGTCCACGCGGTCGGCCATCAGCAGCACTTCGACGCCCTTCTTGCGGAAGATTTCCAGGTGCGGGCTGTTCTTGGCGGCGCTGTAGCTGTCGGCGGTGACGTAGTACAGCTTGTCCTGGCCTTCCTTCATGCGGCCGACGTAGTCCTCGAACGACACGCTCTGCTCGCCCGACTCGTCATGGGTCGAGGCAAAGCGCAGCAGCTTGGCGATGCGGTCCTTGTTGGTGGCGTCCTCGCCGATGCCTTCCTTGAGCACCTGGCCGAACTCCTTCCAGAAGGTGACGTACTTGTCCTTGCCTTCCTGCTCTTCGCTGTTCGCCATCTCTTCCAGCATGCCCAGCACGCGCTTGGTCGAGCCTTCGCGGATCACGCGCACGTCGCGCGACTCCTGCAGGATTTCGCGCGAGACGTTCAGCGGCAGATCGGCCGAATCGATCACGCCCTTCACGAAGCGCAGGTAGGTCGGCATCAGCTGCTCGGCATCGTCCATGATGAAGACGCGCTTCACGTACAGCTTGATCCCGCCGCGCTTGTTGCGGTCCCACAAATCGAACGGCGCGTGGCTCGGCACGTACAGCAGCTGGGTGTATTCGCTGCGGCCTTCGACGCGGTTGTGGGTGTGGGCCAGCGGCTCCTGGAAGTCGTGCGAGACGTGTTTGTAGAACTCGTCGTACTGTTCCTTGGTGATGTCCGACTTCGAACGGGCCCACAGCGCGCTGGCCTGGTTCACGGTCTCGAACTCGTCCTTCAGCACAGTCGCTTTCGCTTCCTCGTCCCACTCTTCCTTTTGCATGAGGATCGGCAGCGAGATGTGGTCGGAGTACTTGCGGATGATGCCTTTCAGCTTCCAGTTCGACAGCAGCTCTTCCTCGCCGTCGCGCAGGTGCAGGATGACGTCGGTGCCGCGCCCGGTTTTCTCGATGGTCTCGACGCTGTATTCGCCCTCGCCGCCCGACTCCCAGCGCACGCCCTCAGCGGCATCCGCGCCGGCGCGGCGGGTCTCGACGGTGATCTTGTCGGCGACGATGAAGCCCGAATAGAAGCCCACGCCGAACTGGCCGATCAGGGCGGCGTCCGCCTTCTGGTCGCCGGAGAGCTTGCTGAAGAATTCCTTGGTGCCCGACTTGGCGATCGTGCCCAGGTGCGAGATGACCTCGTCGCGGCTCATGCCGATGCCGTTGTCCGAGATGGTGACGGTCTTCGCGTCTTTATCGAAGCTGACGCGGATCTTCAGTTCATGGTCGTTGCCGTACAGGGCATCGTTGTTGATCGCTTCGAAGCGCAGCTTGTCGGCAGCGTCGGAGGCGTTGGAAATGAGCTCGCGCAGGAAGATTTCCTTGTTCGAGTACAAGGAGTGGATCATCAGCTGCAGCAGCTGTTTTACTTCGGCTTGAAAGCCAAGGGTCTCTTTTTCGGCGACAGCCATCTTATTCCTCTTGGAAATACAGGTTGAACGGATTGCTGCGATATGGGGATGGAAACAAGGATTTCAAGAGGGACGTGGAATCGACCCCGATGAAGCAGCCGGCCCGGCCAGCATGCGCCGCGCCGCCACGTGCACGACCAGCGCGCAGCCGAGCGGCAGGCGCACGCTCTGCAGCGCGGCCACGGCCAGGCCCCAGCCCGACAGCGCCAGCAGCATCGAGCCGGCCATGCCGAAGCGCCCGCAGGCCCAGGCATAGGCCAGGCAGAACGCCAGGGTCGCGATCACCGCCGCCAGGGTGCCCTCGGCCGCGCCGGCGGCGAAAGGCGCACCCTGTTCGAGGGCCAGCGTCAGCAAGATCGGGCCGGCCACGATCGGAAACGCCGACAGCCAGCCGGCCACCGCCGGGCCCCAGCGCCGTCCGGCCAGGGTTACCAGCCAGATCAGCAGGGGCACCAGGGCGAGCTTCAGCGCGAGTACGGCATGCATGGATGGCTTCCATTCGAGGACGGGCCGGCGGGCGGCAATCCGTTATGATAACACCAAGAAATATTAGCGGCCTGGAGCGCCCCACGACGGTGCAGATGTGTCTTTCGCAGCTGGCAAGTCGTACAATACCGCTCTCTTTCACCGCAACAGGAACGCCAATGTCCGTCTACGACAAACTCAAAGAACTGAACATCACCCTGCAATCGGCCGCCGCACCGGCCGCCGCCTACGTCATGTTCGTCCAGACCGGCAACCTGGTCTTCATCTCCGGCCACATCGCCAAGAACGCGGACGGTTCCGTGAATGCCGGCCAGCTGGGCAAGAACAAGACCCTGGAAGAAGGCCAGGCCGCCGCGCGCGCCATCGCCATCGACCTGATGGGCACCCTGCAGGACGCCGTCGGCGGCGACCTGACCCGCGTGAAGCGCATCGTCAAGCTGATGAGCCTGGTCAATTCGACCCCGGACTTCACCGACCAGCACCTGGTCACCAACGGCGCCTCGGAACTGCTGGGCGAGGTCTTCGGCGACGCCGGCAAGCACGCCCGCTCGGCCTTCGGCGTGGCCCAGATCCCGCGCGGCGCCTGTGTCGAGATCGAGATGATCGTCGAAGTCGCGTAAGCTTCGGTAGAAGTTGCACGGCTCCGGCTTATCCGGCCGGGGCTTCCCATGCGCTGACCCGGCGCCAGCGATCCTTCAGTGAGACCAGCATGAAAATCGAGAACCCGAATCCCATCCAGTGGCAGTTTTCCGAGCGTGCGCAGGGCCTGCAAAGCTCCTTCATCCGCGAAATCCTGAAGATCACCCAGCGGCCGGAGATCATCTCGTTCGCCGGCGGCCTGCCCTCGCCGGCCACCTTCCCGGTCGAGCGCATGAAGGAAGCCTACGACCGCGTGCTGACCGAGACCGGCAAGGTGGCGCTGCAATACGGCCCCACCGACGGCTACGGCCCGCTCAAGGAATGGATCGCCGGCTCGCTGTCGACCGAGGGAACGACAATCCTGCCCGAGCAGATCCTGATGGTCTCGGGTTCGCAGCAGGCGCTCGACCTGATCGGCAAGGTGCTGATCGACGAAGGCAGCCGCGTGCTGGTGGAAACCCCGAGCTACCTGGGCGCGCTGCAGGCCTTCTCGGTCTACCGCCCGGAATTCGGCTCGGTGGCGACCGACGAGCATGGCCTGGTGCCGTCTTCGATCGAGGCGGTGGCCAAGGGAGCGCGCCTGCTCTACTCGCTGCCCAACTTCCAGAACCCCACCGGCCGCTCGCTGTCGATCGAGCGCCGCCGCGAACTGGTGGAAACCTGCGCCCGCCTGCAGTTGCCGTTGATCGAGGACGATCCCTACGGCGCGCTGTCGTACCAGGGCGAACCGATGCCGAAGATGGTCGCCATGAACCCGGAAGGCGTGATCTACATGGGTTCCTTCTCCAAGGTGCTGACCCCGGGCATCCGCCTTGGCTACGTGTGCGCCCCGCTGCCGCTGGTGCGCCGCCTCGAGCTGGCCAAGCAGGCGGCCGACCTGCACACCGCCCAGCTGACGCAGATGGTGGTCTACGACGTGGTCAAGGACGGCTTCCTCGACCGCCATATCCCGACCATCCGCACCCTGTACGGCAACCAGTGCCAGGCCATGCTCGACGCGATGGACGAGCACTTCCCGCCAGAAGCCAGCTGGACCCGGCCCGAAGGCGGCATGTTCATCTGGGTGACCCTGCCCAGGCAAATCGACGCCATGCAGCTGCTCGACCAGGCGCTTGCCGCGCGCGTGGCCTTCGTGCCGGGCGCGCCGTTCTACGCCACCAACCCGGAAACCCATACCCTGCGCCTGTCGTTCGTGACGGTGCCGCCGCAACGCATCCGCGAAGGCATCGCCATCCTCGGCCAGCTGATCAAGGCGGCACTGTAGAGAATACCAGTTGCTTGCATGCGACGAGTGGACGCCCGAGGGCGTCCATTTTTTCGCGAAATCGGCAAATCCGAAGGACAACTAGCCTGCAAATGTCACATAAACGCCAGTTAACCTATCCATTCGGCAACGAAAATTACCGTTTGCGCTGATTTCATCGTAGAATTTGAACGACATCAAATTCGGCCAACGCCACTCCCATGCCTACCCTCGCCCAGGTTTCGGCCGCGACTCCGCGCCAGGCCGCCGTCCTCATCGTCGATGACGCCCCCGCACACCTGGGAGCGCTGCGTTCCATGATGCTGCAGCAGGGTTACCAGACCTTTGTCGCCAATTCCGGCGAGCGCGCCCTCGGCATCGCCCAGCGCGCCCTGCCCGACCTGGTCCTGCTCGACATCAACCTGCCGGCGATGGACGGCATGGAAGTCTGCCGCCGCCTGAAAGCCCATCCGGTCACCTGCAATATCCCGGTAATCTTCATGAGCGCGCGCACCGAGACCGACGACATCGTGGCCGCCTTCGACATCGGCGCCGCCGACTACATCACCAAGCCGCTGCGCCTGGCGGAAGTGTGCGCCCGCGTGCGCGCCCAGCTGCAGTTCCGCCGCACCAGCCTGTCGCAGCAGGAGCAAGCCGAGCGCCTGCGCCTGATCGTCAACAGCATCGACGAAGGCCTGATGATCATCGAGGCCAGCGGCCGCGTCCAGTATGCCAATCCGGCCTGCGACCGCTACCTCGGCTACGGCCCCGGCGAACTGGCCGGCTGCGCCCTCGACAGCCTGCTGGCGCCTTCGGTGGCCCATGAATACCTGGACTTCTTCAGCCGCAGCATGACCGGCGCGCTGGGCGACCAGGCGTTTGCACGCGAGTGCCGCGGCGCGCGCGAAGTGCTGATCCGCCAGCGCGACGGCACGCTGCGTGCGATGGACTTCACGCTGACGCCGATGCTGTCCGACCAGCCGCTGTTCGTCGCCCTGCTGCACGACATCACCCACCACAAGCAATCGGAAAACGCGCTGCAGCGCGCGGCCCTGGCCGACGCGCTGACCAAGATCCCGAACCGCCGCCACTTCGACGCCTTTCTGGAAAAGGAATGGCAGCGCGCGGTGCGCAGCAGCCAGCCGCTGTCGCTGATCGTGCTCGACGTCGACCATTTCAAGGGCTACAACGACAGCCTGGGCCACGCCGCCGGCGACGCCTGCCTGCAGCAGGTGGCGATGGCGCTGCAGTCGCACGCGCTGCGCGCCACCGACATCGCGGCGCGCTACGGCGGCGAGGAATTCGTGCTGCTGTTCGGCGAAACCGGCTTCGACGCCGCCGCCGCGCTGGGCGAGACCATCCGCGCCCACATCGAGTCGCTGCGCATCCCGAACCCGGGCTCGACCACCTCGCCATGGGTCACCGCCAGCCTGGGCGTGGCCACCATCGTGCCGACCCAGCTCGACGACCTGAAGAACTTTTTCGTCGCCGCCGACCGCGCCATGTATGCGGTCAAGGACGCGGGGCGCAATGGGGTGCGGACGGTGCATACGGGCAGTGCGCACCTGGAGCCGGTGCTGTCCTGACGAGAGGAAGGCGGGCCGGCGATCCAATGCATGACGGTTGAAGTCCACCGGAAACCGCAGGGATACCGGGCGTGGCGCTTCTGCGAATGCATCGCCGAACGGATACTCGAACACGCAGGCGCTGGCGCGACATCCTCCGTGAACCTACCTCGAAAAGTGTACCTGCGCAGCTTCCAGCCATTGCCCACCATGAAATATCTCGGTATGGCATGCCATCTGAGGCTCTTGCCAAGCTTTTGGCAGGAATCGACCCCTGCCGCAGATGGTTTTTTATCAGCGCTATAATGGCCGCTTCCGTTTCTTGCACCGCCTCCGGGACCGCCGTGAATCCACATCTCGACAAACTCCACCCCTACCCTTTTGAGAAGCTGCGCGAACTGTTCGCCGGCGTGACCCCGCATGCCGAGTACGTGCCGATCAGCCTCGGCATCGGCGAGCCCAAGCACCCGACGCCCGCCTTTATCGAAAAAGCCCTGACCCACGCGATTGCCGGCCTGGCCAACTACCCGAGCACGATCGGCAGCGAGCCGCTGCGCGCGGCGATTGCAGGCTGGCTGGAGCGCCGCTACGCGATTCCGGCGCTCGACCCGGCCACCATGGTGCTGCCGGTGAACGGCTCGCGCGAGGCGCTGTTCGGCATCGCCCACGCGGTGATCGACGCCAGCCGGCCCGACCCGCTGGTACTGAGCCCGAACCCGTTCTACCAGATCTACGAGGGCGCGGCCTACCTGGCCGGCGCCGCGCCCTACTTCGTGAACTCGGACCCGGCGCGCAACTTCGCACCCGACTTCGGCACCGTGCCCGACGATGTGTGGGCGCGCGTCCAGCTGCTGTATATCTGCTCGCCGGGCAATCCGACCGGCGCCGTGCTGTCGCTGGACGACTGGCGCGAACTGTTCGCCCTCTCCGACCGGCACGGCTTCGTGATCGCCGCCGATGAGTGCTATTCCGAGATCTACTGCGGCTCGACCCCGCCGCTGGGCGCGCTGGAAGCGGCGCACCAGCTCGGACGCAGCGGCGGCGAGCGCCCGTATGCGAACCTGATCGTCTTCTCCAGCCTGTCGAAACGCTCGAACGTGCCGGGCATGCGCTCGGGCTTCGTGGCCGGCGACCCGCTTGTGATCAAGAAATTCCTGCTGTACCGCACCTACAGCGGCGGCGCGATGTCGCCGCCGGTGCAAACGGCGTCGATCGCGGCCTGGAACGACGAGACCCACGTGCAGGACAACCGCACCCTGTACAAGGAAAAGTTCAGCCTGATCACGCCGCTGCTGCGCCAGGTGATGGACGTCGAGCTGCCCGACGCCGGCTTTTACCTGTGGGCCGACGTGCGCCGGACCGGCCTTTCCGACACCGAGTTCGCACGCCGTCTCTACGCCGAATATAATGTGACGGTTTTGCCCGGCTCCTACCTCGCGCGCGACGCGCACGGGACCAATCCGGGCCGCAACCGCATCCGCATGGCGCTGGTGGCGGGCGTCGACGAAGGGCTGGAAGCAGCCACGCGCATCGTCCAGTTCTGCCAGTCCCTGCAAAAAAAATCCTGAAACAGAGATCAATCATCATGACCCAACAACTCCAGAACATCATCGACACCGCGTGGGAACAGCGCGCGGACTTCAGCCCATCGACCGCCCCTGCCGACGTGCGCGACGCCGTCGCCCAGGTCCTGGCCGGCCTGGATGCCGGCACCCTGCGCGTGGCCCAGAAGGAAGGCGGCGAGTGGATCGTCAACCAGTGGATCAAGAAGGCCGTGCTGCTGTCGTTCCGCCTCGAGAACAACGTGCCGGTCTCGGGTGGAGCCGGCATGCAGTTCTACGACAAGGTGCCGACCAAGTTCGCCGACTACACGGCCGACGACTTCGCGAAAGGCGGCTTCCGCGTGGTGCCGCCGGCCGTCGCCCGCCGCGGCTCCTTCATCGGCAAGAACGTGGTGCTGATGCCGTCCTACGTCAACATCGGCGCCTACGTCGATGAAGGCAC